>MDTB01182104.1_pt1 | contig 18681 bp, 15 predicted proteins | sample 811161 | NCBI WGS metagenome assembly MDTB01 (sample SAMN05326650, study PRJNA326480) | marine metagenome | isolation source: seawater | place: Mediterranean Sea | collected 2009
AATCCCAGCACTGGCACTCGATGACTTTTGAAAGATTCCGCGATAATAATATTCGCTGACAAAACCAACGTTGTAGGACACTTCCGCAGAAGCCTGGGTCGTCACTAGGGCGCTCATTGCAATCACACTGCTTAAGGCCAACCGTGCTAAGTTTTTCATCAATTTTCTCCATTTGTATGAACGTTTTAGAATTTCCGCCCGAACTCATCAGGCGGTCTGCTCGCACGGCCACTTACGCGCTCGCTTCACTGCCTAGGGAGCAAACACTGGGCCAACTTTTTTAGCGCTTAAAAACAGGCAGTTTTGGCACAGGCGCCTTGTTTTAACAGGTAACATCATGGATCCGTGCACTGATATGACTCATTCTCTTGGTCATGCCCCACAATGGCGCACGGCGTACAGTGTCATTGATTCTTCGTTGTTGTCCTGAGACTTTCAAACCTTCGACTAACTGATACACTCAGAACCTCCTAAAACCGATAGAGGATATTGTCATGTTAATCCTGCACCACGCACCCAATTCACGAGCGGGTCGAATCGTCTGGCTTCTTGAGGAACTCGGCCTCGACTATTCACTGAACGCAATGAAATTCCATCCATCGGACCTTAAGTCTGATGCCCACAGGGCGCGTCACCCCTTGGGTAGAATCCCGGTCTTGGAGGACGGTCCTCTGACCCTTTGGGAATCCGGCGCGATTGTTGAGTACATCATTGAGCGGCACACCGACGGACAGCTCAAACCCAAACCCGATGATTCTGCCTATCCTAAATATCTACAGTGGTTTCACTATTGCGAAGGCATGGTGATGCCCCCGGTTAACACCATTGTTGTGCAAACCGTTTTACTGCCCCCCGAACGACGGAACGAAGAAGCCCTGGCGCAGGCTCAAAAACTTCTCACTAGAGCCCTTGCGCCTGTTGACGAACACTTAGCCACTCATGACTTTCTTGCTGGCGACTTTTCCGGTGCCGACATCATGCTGGGACATGCCTGCTTTATGTCGAACCGCCTGGAATGCGTACCTGAGACCTATAGTGCATTAAAAGCTTACATTGCACGCTTGGAAGCCCGACCCGCCTTTAACAAAGGGATTTCAACCTGAGCCAGGATCGAGCTCAAAAACGCGCTTTTTTTAACACCGAGGACCTGCGCTTATGAAGCCTAGCCTTTACCCTGCGGACCATCCCGCCATTGTCATGGCAGGCACCCAGCAGACTCTGAGTTTTGGCGAGCTTGAAACCTTTTCAAATCAGTTCGCCCACTTGATGCGGAGCCTAGGTCTAAAATCAGGCGATGGGATCGCCCTCTGCCTAGAAAATCATCCGTATTTTCTGCCTGTTTGCTGGGGCGCACAGCGCGCTGGGCTTTATTTTACGGCAATCAGCTATCGCCTGTCGGCGAGCGAAGTCCAATATATCGTGAATGATTGCGGCGCAAAGGTGCTGATCACTTCGGCGAATCTTGAAACGACCTTCAATGCGCTGCTGCCTACCCTAAATCCCCGGCCAGTGTGTTTCATGCTTGATTGCGAGCACCCCGACGCCGGTCTACTCGGTGATGCCCTGGCTGACCAACCCAGCACACCGATTGAAGACGAAGCCTACGGGCAAAGCCTGCTCTATAGCAGTGGTACAACCGGACGTCCAAAGGGCGTCAAGAAACCTCTATCACAAGAGCCATTTGGTGATGAAACAGCTGTATTTAAAGCAGCCCGAATGCGCTACCACTTTGGCACCGAAACCCGTTATCTGTCCCCGGCACCCCTCTACCATGCTGCGCCGCTTGGATTCACCATGAATGTGTTGCGCTACGGTGGCACCGTTGTCGTCATGCCAACCTTTGACCCAGAGACAGCCCTGAGTCTGCTCGAAACGTATCAAATCACCCACGCGCAATGGGTACCGACGATGTTCGTCAGACTGCTTAAGCTGGATCCATCGATCCGACAAGCCTACCATTTCCCTTCACTGAAATACGCGATCCACGCCGCAGCGCCCTGTCCCATCAGCATCAAAGAGCAAATGATAGACTGGTGGGGCAATATCATCTTTGAATACTATGCTGGCACTGAGGGCAACGGATCAACCTTCATCACCTCCGAGGAATGGCTAGCGCATCGAGGGTCCGTCGGAAGGCCTGCCAGCGACTGCAAAGTCCATATCCTTGATGATGCAGGTCAACCATTACCCCCCTTTGAGCATGGCGGCGTCTACTTTGAGGGCGGCGGTCGTTTTGAATATCTCAATGATCCTGACAAAACCGCTGACTCGCAATCAGTGCAGGGCTTTTCGACTTTGGGGGATATTGGCTACCTGGACGATGAGGGCTATCTTTATCTCACCGATCGCAAGTCATTTATGATTATCTCTGGAGGCGTCAACATCTACCCCCAGGAAGCCGAAAATATCCTAATCACCCACCCCAAGGTTGCCGATGTTGCTGTCTTTGGGATTCCAAACGAGGAGTTCGGAGAAGAGGTCAAAGCCGTCGTTCAGCCCGTTGATATCGAACAATCAGGTCCAACCCTTGAGGCCGAACTGATCGCTTACGCGCGTTCAAACATTGCGCACCTGAAGTGTCCCAAGAGCATCGACTTTCTAGAGGAATTACCTCGGCATCCCACGGGGAAACTGTATAAGCGATTACTCAAAGACACCTACTGGCAGAAGAACTAATGGCCCAAGCATTCGAAGGCATCCGAATTATAGATTTCACCCAAGTTTTCGCCGGCCCTTATGCCGTGATGCAATTGGCCTTGCTGGGTGCAGAGGTCATAAAGATCGAGCAACCCGGTACTGGGGATCAAACCCGCGGGTTGATGAACGCGAGCGACGACTTATCTCTTTCACCCTCTTTTTTAACCATGAACGTCAATAAGCGCAGTCTTACCCTGAACTTAAAGACCCCCGAGGGAATTGATATTGTTAAAAAACTGGTCGCCTCAGCCGACGTCGTGGTCGAGAATTTTAAAGCAGGCACGATGAACCGAATGGGGCTGGGCTGGGCTGCACTCAAAGCGCTCAAACCCGATCTCATTTATTGCGCGATTTCTGGTTACGGACAAACCGGACCGAAAGCCGGCGAGGCCGCTTATGATGGTGCGATTCAAGCCGCATCCGGGATGATGTCCCAGAACGGCCACCCCAGAACAGGTCCGACTCGCACGGGCTATATGCCGGTGGATATGAGCACGGCTTTAAACAGCGCGTTCTCGATCTCAGCGGCCTTGTACAGACGCAGTGTAACTGGCGCCGGTCAGTTCATTGATATGTCGATGCTGGATACGGCCATGGTTTTGCAAGCCGCTCAGCTCAGCAACTACCTTAATCAAAATCAACTCAATCCGCTCCAAGGGAACGCGTCGCCAACGAAACAGCCGACGGCAAACGTCTTTCCAACAGCCGACGGCTTTATTCAGATCACGGCGCTTCGACAGAATCAAGTTGAACAGCTGTTTACGGCACTCTCATGCGAGTCATTGCTCGACGACCCTCGGTTTGCCTCGCCAAAGCAACGTGCAGAGCATCCAGCCCCGATTTCTGCCGCACTCGCAGAGAAACTCAAGACCCAAACCACAGCACACTGGATGCAGATTCTACCCAGAAGCGGTGTGCCGACCGCGGAAGTGAGGGCTTTACCCGAGGTGCTGGAAGACCCTCAGCTGGCTTATCGAGGAGTCATTGAATCCGTCTCCACCGGCAGCGAGGCGCCTCCCTCACAGGTCGTTAAGGCAGGTTACATTACCGATCAGGATGGCCCACTTGTCCGAAGCCCGTCGCCAAACCTAGGCGAGCATACTGAGGCAATTCTCAAAGACCTTGGATTGACCCCCGCTGGGATTTCGGACCTGAGAAACCGCGGGGTCATCTAGAAAACGCGCCTAAAGCCCTCGCGCTGACGAATTGGCTTCTTGATGGACTTGTTTTTTGGTGACGCTCTCCACCTAGCCTGATTGCACCGGAATCGCAGCCCAGGTCTTCATTGCACATGGCCTTCTAGAGACGACGCCTAGATTGGCAGTTTCAATAACAATCAACCCTTAAAGCAAGGGCGATAGCATCATCGATCCATGGAGGGACCTAATCGTCTGCGAACAAATCCTTGAGCTGCTGTTCGGCTTGGCTTATCGCTTTAAAATCTGAACGATCATCTCTGGCACCCGTCCCCTCAAACAGCGCATCAAGGGTCGATAGGGCCGCAACATTTCGGCCCCTCTGATCATCCCCCGACCCCCTCATGCTTAAGGCTGGAGCAAAAAACTCGCAGAAATTAGCCACGCCTTTCTCGAGGGGTGGATCCGCGCGATCCTCACCGCACCGATGCGTTGCACTTTCATCAAATTGAAGGCATAAATAGCAACACCGGAGGGGCTCAAAGCACACCTGACAAGTTGCCTGCCGGGACAGAGGCAAGGGCTCATCAAGGAGCTCACTGCGGCATTGCCAGCATTTTAAAACCGCAGTTTGCGCATCGTCGCTCGACATCAGCGGTGGCTATCCATAACTGATCCCCATTCCGGCACGAACATCATTGTTCACCCCATATTGCGCGATGGGGTATCTGAGGCCATTCGACGATAACGCCTCAAGTCCTGCGATCACCTTCGGCAAAAATCTCGGCGGGATGGCCATTAACAATTCGTCTTCCATCACCCCTCCATACCGGCGTTCTGCAAAGCAGGGAATCGACAAACTGGGTTCTCCGGTTTTGAGCGCCCGGCCCCAGGAGTCTGCACACGCGGATTCGCCAACGCACCCCCAATCAAGCTTGCGATAGCCCGTCCACTGCAGGCCATTGATAAACAGAATCATTTGCGCGGGGGTCGCATAGATTAAACAGATGTCAGGGGGATCCAATCGACCCGAAGCCAACGGCGACACGGCCATCGCCTCAAACTGCCCGAAAGCCACGACATCCATACTGGCCTGATGTCGTGCCGCTTCTTCTTGATTCTGAAACCAGACTCCCGCCATCCGATCACCTGATAGCCATTGCTCATCTGCAGGATGAAGTCCTAAGACTGTTCCGCACTGCGCACCCACTAAATCGTCCATGGTAATCCCCACAGTCCAGCCATTTCGGCTGGCCTGACCGACGATTTGATCCGTTGTATGAATCTCCTTGGGGCGTCTAATTCTCGGGATTGCCTCCATATCCGCCCGGGTTTTAAACATTTTCATGCCGATGGGCGTTGTCCGCAGACGCAGCAACTGGTTGAGATCATTGACAAGAGTTGGGCCATCGAAACCTGTTAGGTCGGTGGCAATGGTTGGATCACTGTTGATGCTGGACGAGTCGCTCATCGGTCGATGCTCCTTCGAGGGAACGCCTACGATACCGTGACTCGAGCGACAAGGGAACGTGTTTAGCCCGCTACCCATCCTTGGAGTTTTTTGAGGGCTTGAGCCTCCAACTGGCGAACCCGCTCGATCGAAATCCCGAACTCTGCCGCGAGGGTTTTGAGTGCTATTTTGTCGTCGGTGAGCCAGCGGCTTCGAACAATCTGAAGGCTTCTGGTATCGAGGGTGCCAAGCGCCTCATTCAGTTGCTCGCTTCGAACAAGCTGCTCCTGAGCCTGCTCGACCAGCTCCGAGGGTCCTGCGGATTCGTGTTGAAGGTAATGCTCCGGAGCGCTGACGTCCTCATCGTCGCGCTGATCAAACCCAGGATCGCGCGCCCGCATTCTTTGGTCCATCTCGATGACATCCGTTTCTGCAACCTCGAGCAGCTGAGCAATTCTTGCGGCTTCCTGGCCATCAATCTGCCCTTCAACGCGCTTATTCTTGCGAAGATTGAAGAACAGTTTTCGCTGGGCTTTGGTGGTAGCGACTTTGACCAACTTCCAATTCTTCAATATGTACTCATGGATTTCAGCTTTGATCCAATGCACCGCAAAGGTGATTAATCGAAGCTTTCGACCCGGCTCAAACTTTTTGACGGACTGCATTAATCCCAGATTACCTTGTTGGATCAAATCCTCCAGCGGCAACCCGTCCCCCACATAACCCCGCGCAATGTAAACAACATAGCGCAAATGGGCGAGCACCAGCCTTCGAGCGGCATCCAGATCTTGCTGGTTGTGAAACTGCTCGAACAACGCCGCTTCTTCTGTTCTCGAAAGTTTGGGGATCTCATGCACGGCATTTAGATAACCGTGGAGCGATTGCCCACTTAAAACGGGTAAAGATGAAAACTTTCTGTTTTCGCTTGCGATTGCAGTCATCGTCCCTCCTTCTCTTGTCTTCTGCTCCCTACCCCTCTTAAATAAGGGTTGCCGCCCCCGTTTCAAGGGCTGGAGGCCAAATAAACGCATCTTTGTTTGAACCAACCTATAGGATTATAACTTATTGATTAATAAATATTTTTAAAATAAAGGCTTTATGAGTAAAGGTAAAATTATTCAAACTCTTAAAATACAGTCATTTAGATAGGAATTATATGGTTGACCGCATATCAGAAATCGATTGGCAGCAATGGCAACCCGAATTGGTGACAACCCTGATGTTTGTTAAAAGCGCCGGGGAAGTTCTTCTCATTAAGAAAAAAACAGGGATCGGTGCAGGCAAAATCAATGGGCCAGGCGGCAAGATTGAAGCGTTGGAGACACCATTAGAATGTGCGGTCAGAGAGACTTCTGAGGAACTCGGTATTGAGGTTATTGATCCTGAACCTATGGCAGAGTTATTTTTTCATGCGATCGAAATGCCAAGGATCAAGGCCTTCGTTTACGTGAGCGAGCACTTTACAGGCATTCCCCGAGAGACCCGGGAGGCTCGGCCCATTTGGTATCCCTTGCAGCAGCTGCCCTTAGATGCCATGTGGGAGGACGATCGCTATTGGCTACCCCAAATACTCGCGGGACAACCTCTGACCGGCTGGTTTAGCTTTAAAGGCGAGCACTTGATCGATCACACCATCGAAACGGGTCCGGTCAGTTTTTGACCCTCAAACACAAATCATAAGACTAGATTCAATATCCGGGGTGAAAGTCATCGGCTTAAAACGTTGATTTTCTGCTCACCTCTAAGGGGCTTCTGGGCAACGCCTATTGGCGAAGATTTTCTAACAGCCAATCGATAAGCAACGGACGGCCTCAAAAGCCCAACACGAGCCGCGCGTGAAACCCCTCAACCAGAATTCTAGCCTAGGATCCTGCGCACCGATCGGGAGATCAAGGCCCATCGCTTTAATTCTCGGCGAGTATCTCTTTGCAATCGATCACCATCAAATCGACCGGCTTTTCATAGAGATAAACGAGGGCCTTTGACTTTCGAACGTTTGGCATTCGGACCCATGACCGTTATAGGGTGATTGAGACCCTCTGGCCGGCCAATGAGGCGCAGCGCCAGTCGCTCAACCTACAGCAGCATGGGTTTTTAAACTCAGCAGGATTGGGATTTTCGCTCAATCCTCGACATCAGTCTGATTCAGCAAATGATCAGCGCTCGAGATGACAAGCGCGGCGATCGCCTGGTGGCCCGCGGGCGAGGGATGAAATCCATCAGATGCCATGCCGCGCTTTGGATCCAGAGCATCGAGCGACACGTGCTCGGCGAAGGGCAAACCCGCCAAGGAGCGTTTTAAAACCAGGTCAAGCATTTGCGCCCGAATCCCCAGGACACCTCTCAAGGGCTGGGGCAAGCGATCAAATCGGTGCATCGGCGGCAACCCAAGAATGATGATCTTTACCGAACCCCGAGCGCGCAGCCGACTGACAATTTGAAAAACAGCGCTCTGCCATTGCAAGAGTGAAGTCAATCCAGTTACGTCATTGACGCCCACCGAAACAATAGCAACGTCAAGGGATGAGACGTCTTCGTGCTGGAGCACTTTAACGATGTCCTGTGCTTTTGCACCCTGAGAACCCAGCGCGCGCCAGCGTGTCGATCGACGGCTGAACTGGGCGAGCCCGGTGCTAACCTTTGCAGTAACGCTGTCCGCAAAGGAGCATAGTCCCACCCCCTCAATGACGCTATCCCCCAGGCCCAGAATGTTCAGGGTGGAATCGGAAGTCTCGTTGCCTGACGATCCAGAGGGTAAGTCGTCGGGTGACGTCAGAATCTCTGTGCGCCTGCGAAAATACAAGCCTTGAAGCCAACATAGGGGGAGCATTGGCAAGCAAAAACCCCAAAGCAATGCGCGCAAGAGCATCAGCGGCGTCCTCGCTTGACGCAATGGTGTCGACTCACCTTTTGCATTTCTGGGAAATCCCCTTCGAAGCAGGCTGCGCTGTCTGCAGCCCTTATCAGTCATTGGCGCAATGCGATACTGCCGCAGGGCACTCGCCAAGAATTATGATCGATTCATTGACTTGTGCCCAGCGAAGCAGATAGTCTTTTCACGCTTCATTCAAACAGGTGTTTTGATCGTCTAACGCACGATGATCAGAATGAAACGGGAAACCGGTGAGATCCGATGGATCCATTCCGGTGCTGCCCCCGCAACGGTAAGCGAGGTGTTCTGCTTTTTACCACTGTGTGAAATTCGCATGGGAAGGTTGCAGAACAACCGTGACAACACGACGCTCGCAAGCCCGGAGACCGGCCTGATATCAATGAACGATGAACTGCGGCGGGCGGTTTCAGCGATGATCCTTTCCCTGCTTGCTCAACTTACCTCCAATTGCTCGGTGGGAGCAGGAGTATGCACCTGATGTTTTCAGCACTTTACATCGCTTCTTATTTTCAGCGCCAACAACCGTTAACCCTCCGAAAATCACACATCCTTTGCCTCGTTGCTTTGACGCTACTGTCATCGACTTGGCATCAAACCAATGCCGATCCGATTGAAGAACGGATGACGATTACAGCCTCCCGAGTTCCTACCGATCAAATGAGGACTGGCAACGGGATTGCGATCATCACAAGAGAGCAAATCTTAAGACAAAACCCAGCCTCCCTTGGGGACCTCCTCCAAGGACTTCCTGGCGTGAGCGTAAGCCAGCAGAGTGGTCAAGGCGGCCTCACTCAAGTAAGAATGCGCGGACGAGAGGCGAACCATGTTTTAGTGCTCGTCGATGGCATCGAAGCCAACGATATCAGCCAGGGCAGTGAATTCAATTTCAGTCAATTCCCAGTGCACCATATTGATCGTATCGAAGTTGTCTATGGCGCCGAGAGCGCGCTTTGGGGCAGCGATGCCGTGGCTGGTGTTATTCATATCATGACCCGATCGCCTTACGCTGAACCCAGTACTGATCTCTCACTCAGTCAGGGCGGGCAAGGCAGCCAACACATTAATCTCTCCGCCTCTTCTAATCTTGGCCCCATGCGCTGGGCAGGTGGTGTAAGTTTTTGGGAAACCGAAGGCTTCAATGTATCTCGTCAGGGCGATGAACGGGATGGTGCTGATCAAAAAGCGCTCTTTCTACGAGCAACGAGTGCTCTGACAAAAAACTGGCAATGGTCCGCAGCGATAAGGTCCCAGAAGAATCGCAATGATTTCGATGATGTTGATTATTACGCCACAGGACTACCGATCGATGCCAATTTCGAAACGTATCACCAGCAATGGCTCGGCGGCTTCACTTTAGAATCGGTTGATCAACTCATCGCCCAGAAACTCACGGTGAATTACAATCGGGATAAAAATATCAACCAGACGTATCCAGGGTCACAAACCCTCGCGGATGGCAATAAACGACAGATCAATTATCAAATCAGCCGTCAACAACAAGGTCAGACCCTCATCGGTTTCATCGAGCATGAGCGCAATCACTTCACCCAGGCGGGCCTTGCGACGATTTACGGCGACCCGAATCAATCGCAATCCGTCTCGCAACTGGCTCTTGGAGGTGAATACCGCTTGGACACTCCTGACTGGACTGCAGCCATCAGTGTTCGTCTAGAAGATAATTCGGATTTTGAACAAGGATATAGCGCCCGGGGCAGCGCCGCTTATTTTCTAAGCGACCGAACGAAAATGCGCGCTGCGCTCGGAAGATCCGTCAAAAATCCAACCTTCACCGAACGATTTGGTTACTTTACCAACTTTGTCGGTAACCCCGATTTGATCCCCGAAGTCAGTTTAGAGTTGGACATCGGCATTCGGCACCAATTTTCCAAAGCCCCTGTCACCGTTAATCTCTCCGCTTACACCGCTCGCCTCGATGACGAAATCAACGGGTTTGTTTTTGACTCGGCGACGTTTTTGTACACCGCCCAAAATGAAGCCAAGGTGAGCAAGCAACAGGGTTTTGACGTCAATCTCGATTGGCGGATTCATTCCTCAATGACACTGACAGCCTATTATGGACGGCTCACTGCCAGAGACGGCTTGTCTCAGATCGAACTTAGGCGTCCTCGCCACAAAGCAGGCATGGCCATCAGCTTCTACAGTGATCGTTGGTCTTCCCGTCTCGCTGCAGACTACACCGGCTCGTTGTTAGACAATTTTTTCCCGCCAACGCCGCCTTACTCAGAGATTGTAGAGCTAGATGAACATACTTTGGTATCGTTGAGCAGTCGGTTCAATGTTAGTGAAAAACTAGCCCTTCAACTGAACATCGATAACCTGTTTGATGAACGTTTTGAATCCGTGTACGGTTACCGCCAGTCGGGAAGACTGACAAGGGTTGGTTTAAATTTTAGGTTCAACTAAAACCTTGTATTCATTTTACGCTCTGAGGATTTCACCATGACCTATGAATGCTTCGATCTGAAACTCCAAGACGACATCGCACACATCATTTTAAATCGCCCTGAAAAGCGGAACAGTATGTGTCCGGAATTTTGGCAGGAGCTGCCAGAAATTATTCGCGATATTGATCAGAATGCACGGGCGAGGGTGATTGTGATCTCATCAACCGGCCCCCACTTCTCGTCGGGTCTCGATGTTTCGTCATTTTCAAATGTAAACCAAACCGCAGAAGAAACTGATAAAAAAACCCGGCAGCTACAATCAGGGACGGCGTTTTATCAAAACGTACTGTTCATGCAAGAGTCCTTCAATGCCATCGAGGAATGTCGACTTCCCGTATTGGCGGCCATACAAGGCGGCTGTATCGGCGGCGGCGTTGATCTCGTGACCGCTTGCGACATTCGGTATGCATCGGCTGATGCTTTTTTGACCATTTTTGAGACCAACATCGGCATGACCGCAGACGTCGGCACCTTCCCACGGCTTGTCAAACTCATTCCCGAGGGACACGTTCGAGAGATGGCCTACACAGGCCGACGTGTGACTGCTCAGGAAGCAAAAACCATGGGACTCATCAACGAGGTCTATGACGATCACGATCAAATGATCAAAGCCGTCCTCTCCGTTGCTGCGGACATCGCCAGCAAGGCACCTATGGCGGTCTATGGCTGTAAAAAGATGATCACCTATGCTCGAGATCATTCAACCGCAGACGGCTTAGACTATATCGCGATATGGAATGCCTCTCATTTCAAAATCGAAGAAATTCAGGAGGCAATGATCGCCAACAAGGAGCAGCGTCCGGGGGAATTCGTGAGTTTACCCAAGCGTCAAAAACGCTAGGGCCCTTTAGACTTAGCCGCTTCAGTCACCCCGTAGAAAACACCGCCTATTGCGACAACCAATAACCCCATCAAGCCCTCTGTGGGTCTTTGAATGAGGATATAGATCAGTGTCCAAAGGGTTAATCCCAGATACAACAAGGGCGTCACCGGATAACCCCAGGTCTGGTACCGCTCAGCATTGAGCAGACCCAATGCCCGCAACCTAAAAACACCGCCGACGGTGAGGAGCGTGTTCAAACTGAGTACAAATCCACTAAACACCAAAACCGATTCAAAGCTCGAGGTCAGCACCAAAACCATCGACAGTGACACCACCGACAAAATCGCGATAAACGGCATGCCACTTGCGTTGGTTTTGGCCAACCATCCAAACGTGGGGAAGTCCTGCCCAATCACCAACAACACCCTTGGACCTGCCATCAACATTGCGCTGACGGTTGATATCAGGAGTAAAGAGAGCATCAACCCCATCAATTGCCCACCGGTTGCACCAAAGGCGTACTGTGCTGCGATCACACCAATCTCAAGCTGACCTTGGAGGGCCTCAATTGGTGCGACTGACAAGAACACAAAATTCAGCAAGAGATAAAAGCCCATCACTGAAAGGGTGCCAACAAACAAAACTCGAGGCAGGCGCCGAGTGGGGTCTTCAAGCTCATCAATCAAATACGTGGCCGAGTTCCAACCCGTGTAGGCATAGTTGACATAAATGAGGGCCACCGCGAACGCCCCTGACTTAAAACTCGTGAGGTCACCGGCAGCTGGCAGGCTCGGCAGCGCCACCGGATAATCAGAAGCAATCAGCGCAGCAACGCTGAACACAACAATTAGAATCACTTTGAGTGCGGTAAACAGGACTTGGGTTTTACCGCTGGTCGCTCGGGAGTAACAATGCAGAAACCCCAGTACCCCAACGAGCAGCGCCGCCGCCAGCGTCTGATTGACCCCTCCTACGGCGGCACCGAGATAGGCGCCAAAAGTCATCGCAGCAAGCGCGATGGGCGCGGCAAATCCCACCGTAATCGAAATCCAGCCTGAGACAAAACCAAGGCCCGGATGATAAAGCTGACTTAAAAAATGGTACTCACCACCCGATCGTGGGAGTTGAGCACCCAATTCCGCGTAGGTCAAAGCGCCGCACAGTGCAATAATTCCGCCAACAATCCAGAGCAGTAAAATCAGAGACACAGACTGGATGTCTAAAAGTTGAAAACCCAAACTCGTGAAAACACCCGTACCTACCATGTTGGCTATGACAACCGACACGGCCGTTTTTTGATCGAATTTTTTCATGCTGACCAAACGAATTGAGCGTAATAGATCTTAGCCTGTAAACAGACTTGAGATATACGCCACATATCCCACTAGGAAAAAAATACCTGAGACGCGCCCGATGCTTGCACCAACAATACAGTACAACCAAAGCAGCGTTGCGCAGCCCATCATCATCCAAATATCCATCCTTAAAAATGCTTCATCAACCGGGATATCCGTGAGCATTAACGTCACCCCAAGCACCGCTAGGATGTTGAACAAGTTACTTCCCAATACATTTCCCAGCGCGACATCGCTGTTTCGATACACCGCTGCCACCGTGGTTGATGCGAGCTCAGGTAAAGACGTGCCTAGGGCAAAGACACTCAGCCCAATAACACTTTCTGATACACCCAAAGAAACCGCGAGGGTTGAGCCTGCATCCACCACCAGATCCGCCCCAAACGGCAGAGCAAGCACGCCAAAGCCAATGAGGCCGGCTATCCTGAGATAAGAGTGATTCCCCTTTGGCAGATCATCCAGTTCTTCGGTCACCTCGTTCAAAGCCGGCAGCGGAATCGATCCCTTGACGCTCTGTTGCAGAAAAATCGCCAGCAAAGCCAGCATCGCGATCCCAACCCAAAAATTTAAATCTGTTATGAGACAAACCAACGTAAAGACCAATGTAACCATGAGCATCCAATACACTTGGTCTCTGAGGCCTTCTTGTTGAGTCGTAATCGGGTGGATCAGAACTGGCACGCCCAACACCAGAAGGACGTTGGCTATATTGCTACCAATCACGTTACCCACCGCAATTTGAGCATGACCTGTCATCGCCGACAGTATCGAAACCACCATTTCTGGCGCTGACGTCCCCATGGCGACGACCGTAACGCCAACAATCAAAGGCGAAATATCGCGTTTCACCCCAAACGCCAGCGCGCCACGCACCAAGAAGTCGCCCCCAACCACAAGCAATCCAAAACCCGCAATCAGTTTTAAAATCAGAATGAAATCAATCATAGATTGATCTGGCAGGAGACAGTTTTGGACACAGAGGACCCGGGAATCTAGGCTCGACGGGGAGAATCCAGAATCGCTTCCAAGCGTCCTTGACCTTTACACTGGATCTCGATTGCACCCTACATCACCTTGATAAGTCCCTGCGGAAATTCTAACGGCTGTTTTCAGATAACACCATCGCCAATTCAGGCAGCTAAGAGACTTGGACAGTGGGAATGAGTTGAGTCGGCATCGCTTTTTTACCCAGAACTTTAAGCGCCAAAATCACAACCGCTGATAGTCCCGTCAAGCCCAATATCCAAGCCAAAGAGGAGCCAGGGTGTTCTGGTAATGTGCCTGTTTGGTAGATCAAAGTCGCCGAGACATACCCCACAAAGGTCGTCCAACCGAAAACCAGACATGCCCATTTTAGACCCGATTCTTTATGCATAGCGGCGATCACTGCCACACACGGCGCATAAAGCAGTACGAAAACGAGGTAACTAAACGCGGCCAAGTCCGTTCCAAACTGCGCGGCCATGTTGGTTAACGTGCTCGATGAATTGCCCGCTTGTTCTGCGGGATCGAGGGCTAGACCCAAGGGGTCCGTCAAACTACTGGTAAGGCTCAGGGCATTGTCATAAATACTTATGAAAGCTGCTTCAGTTGATCCTGCCAGACTCAGGGTCTCGGCGTCAGCGCCTCCGCTGTAAAGCGCGTCGAGGGTGCCTACAACCGCCTCTTTCGCAAAAAGGCCCGTAAATAAACCAACAGTTGCGGGCCAATTCTCGTCAGTTAGACCCATCGGATAAAAGGCAGGCGTCAGGGTCTTACCAATCTCAGAGAGCACAGATTGCTCAGTGTCCTCATGACCAAAAGTGCCATCAGATCCCAAAGAATTCAGAAAACTCAACGCAACGACCACCAAAACGATGGTCCGTCCAGCACGCAATACAAAACTCTTGAGTCGAAACCAAGTCGTAAGTAATAAATTCTTCAGGATTGGCATATGGTAGACCGGCATTTCAGCATAGCTCTCGGACATTGAGTCCTCAAAAATTTGCTGTCTAAAAACCCAGCCCGTGAAGATGGCCATGATGATGCCCAAGAGGTACAGCAAAAACACGATGTTCTGGCCCTGACCTTCAAAAAACGCCGCCGCGAACAATGCATAAACCGTCAGTCTTGCCCCGCAAGACATAAACGGCGCCATCGCTATCGTCATCAGACGGTCATTTTCCTTCGAGAGCGTCCGCGTCGCCATCACCGCGGGCACATTGCATCCAAACCCAACGATCAGAGGCACGAAGGCACTGCCCGGAAGGCCAATACTGATCATCAATCGATCAATCACAAATGCGGCTCGGGCCATATAGCCGGAATCTTCCATAATCGATAAGCACAAAAACAGGAACCCGATCACTGGAATAAAGGTAGCGACAAGCTGGATGCCGCCCCCTAAACCTTGGCTGATTAACACCGACATCCAAACCGGAATCCCGATGTAATCGAGCAATTGCTCAGACCCCGTTACGAACACAGCACCAAATAAAATGTCAAAGAAATCGATGAAAACGGCGCCCAAGTTAATGGCCACCGTAAACATTAGGTACATCGCGCCTAAAAATATAGGAATACCCAACCATCGATTTAAAACCACCTGATCGATCCGCTCACTGGGCTGATGCATAACCTGTCGAACTTGAGTGACCCCTAGCCCGATTTCCACCGCACGGTGATACCGTTTCCTATTTTCTTCGAGGGACCCTTCCGCCTCTCCTTGCTGCGGGGGCCGCCGAGGTTGTGAGGTGGACAATGGAAGATCGCGCAGAGCAGCCGCCTCCGAAGCCCCGCTGAGATGCTGCAGGAGCGCCTCAAGACCTGAGCTGCGTGAGGCAATCATCGGAATCACTGGAACGCCCAGCGCCTTTGATAACGCCTCCGGGTCAACCGTCAGACCCGCTCTTTCGGCCACATCGATCATATTCAAAGCGACAACCACGGGTCGCTGAAAATCGAGAAGCTGCTGGGTGAGAACGAGATGACGCTCTAGATTGCTCGCGTCGATAATGTTCACAATCAAGTCACATTCACCGGCTTCGACAAACTTCCGGGCTATGTCCTCGTCCATTCCGCCAAGGGACTGATCAAGGGAATAGATCCCGGGAAGGTCAATCACCTCCAATCGGTCCGAACCAATTTTCAATGAACCTGATTTTCGTTCAACGGTGACACCGGGCCAATTTCCCACACGCTGTTGGGAGCCTGTGAGCGCATTAAATAACGTGCTTTTCCCACAATTGGGATTGCCAAGCAGACCGATGGTTTTGAGCATCATGGGAAGGCGCCGATCAAGACACCATGTCGACATCGATATGCGCTGCATCGCGCTTTCGAATGCTTAAGAGCGATGGCCCGACGCGCACCTGGAGCGGGTCACCCAGGGGCGCTTCCCGAAGGACCTTAATCTCAACGCCTGGAAAAATTCCTAGGGCGTAGAGTTTCGACTGAAGTTCAAGCGACGCAGCCTCAGAACTGGCAATCCGACCTGTCGAACCAAGATTCATATTCACCAGCTTCATGTTACGCATCCTCGAGCGCAAAACCTGCGCCATCAGCTAAATGCGAATTATTATCATTTACAAGTGAAAAGTAAATCCCTTCAGGATGATCCGCCCTCAGAGTTCTGCGCAGATATGCCCGCCGTCGACGACCACCACCGAGCCTGTCATGTACGTCGAAGCATCAGAGGCCAACAAGAGAAGCGGACCGTCAAGATCTGCAAATTCACCATAGCGGCGCATTGGAATGCCTTTAACAAATTCCGAGGAGCGCTCGCTCTCAAGCAAAACCCGGGAGACATCGGTCAAGATGTAACCTGGCGCTAAAGCGTTCACACGCACCCCATAGCGCGCACCCTCGAGCGCCATAATCTCAGTCGCCTTGACCAAGGCGGCTTTGGAAACCGCATAAGGAAACTGCCCTTTGATCGTTCGGTAGGCTGTGATCGAAGCAATATTAACAATACTCCCGGTCCCGCCCTGCTCGGCGACCCATTGAGTGTAGAACTTAGACAACCGCCATGCGGCTTTCAAATTGGTATCAAACACATAGTCCCAATCCTCGTCATCGATCATGGTGTAGGTTTTTGCACCCGCCTCAACCCCCGCATTGTTGATCAGCACATCAATACCACCAAAAGCTTCAACGGCCCCAGTAAGAAAGTTTTTGGCGGAATCAACATCACGCACATCGAGGGGCAGGCCCAATACTTCATGTCCAGCTGCGCTCAGTTCATCCACCCGGGCCTGAATCTTGTCCACCCGACGAGCACCCAGCACCACCCGCGCGCCGGCGCGCCCTAGTACGCCCGCAAAATGATGACCAAACCCCGAGGACGCACCCGTGACCAGAACCGTTTTACCAAATAGAGAAAATATCGACATAGATCGCCTTTTTGTGTTCGCACCTTTGGGATCAACCCTCTGTGCACTGAATCTTGATGGAAATTTATAGCTTACTGCTCATCTCAGCGACTGAGTGCGCGCTTAAACCCCGAATAATTGGGCTGGTCAATGGCGATTTGATTCACCACCGTTGTGCGCAAGTGGGCTTGAATTCGCTCGTCCGACAAGGGGATCGAGCCCTCCCTTAATTCCTGCGCCAGCCTTGATCGCAAAGTCATGAGATCGTCACCTGTTCCAAAATAGGCCTGCAATCGATCCAATTCTTCGACTTGATGCTGCCCCCCCAGTGCCAACTCGCGCAACACAATGTCAAGGGAATTGCCTGCTACCCGCGCGAGAAACTGTGATCGCCCCTTGAGATTTACCATCGCATCGTCTCGCAGATAATCCCGCACACTCTGAATCAATTCACGTTGACTGGGCATCTCGGCGACTTCGCGACCCGGAGCGACAACAAGTTCAGCAGCGCCAGGAATCAACAAATTAACGCAATCGACCTGGCATTCAGACGTCCGACGACCAATTGCCGGACGTTCTACGGATTGATCCGGGCCCGACCGATAATGCTCTGCCATTCCCAGGCAACCGATGGCCCACCAAAAAGAGCCAAACACCTCCCAAAATTTGACATGCTCGGGATCGACATCAATGCCGCTGACTTCCGAATAACCATCAAAAAGGTCCTGATACTCGCCAAAGCCGCCCACAGGTAGCGCACTCCCAAAGCGCCAAGAATTTGTACAGATCCAGCCTAGATCACGCATTGGATCACCAATATGCGCAACTTCCCAGTCCAGGACCGCTGAGATACCCGTCGGCGTCAGCAGGAAATTGCCCGCACGAAAATCGTTGTGGACCAGGGTTAATCGCGCCGGCGTCGGTAAATGTTCCTCCAACCAACGACCTGCATAATCGATCATCGGCTGGCGCTCTCCAAACGCGTGGTAGCGCTCCAGCATTTGGGCTAAAAATTGCTTAGGGGTCATCTCAGCCAGTCGTGGTCTCAGCTCGGTAGCGTCCAGATCAATGCTATGAATCTGAGCAAGAATTCGTCCACACTCTTTGGCAAGCGTCGGCCGAATTGATTCGAATTTGGCATCGCGGGTGATCCGCGCACCCAAGGCCTCACCGTCGATCCACTCCATAACAAAGCCGTCGCCCAACCCATCGGCGCGCGTTAATACATGGTAAACCTCGGGCTCAGGCACACCCACCGCTTTGGCGGCTTGCATCAACTGCGCTTCCACGTCGAGGCCAGGATGTGCGGGAAGAGGTTCGAGATACTCACCGCCAGGGGTGCGCCGCATCGCGAGCGGCATTTCAATACCGTCTCTTTCAACGGTCAGTCGGTAGGTCTCCTGACTCGCTCCACCCGAGAGCCGCTCGACCTTAAGCAGGGCTGAACACCCTGGAACATGGGCAGTTACAACGTCAGCGAGCGCTGCCTCGAACGCCTCAAAACTGGGGACCT
>MDTB01214761.1_pt1 | contig 18681 bp, 22 predicted proteins | sample 811161 | NCBI WGS metagenome assembly MDTB01 (sample SAMN05326650, study PRJNA326480) | marine metagenome | isolation source: seawater | place: Mediterranean Sea | collected 2009
AAATATAACGTTTCTAACGAAACTAGAGATTATCTTGATTTCTGTGGTAAGAATTTTAAAGAGGTAGAACGAGACAAAAATTTTTTTAAAAAAGATTTAAAGAAAAATATTTTTTATCATACTAAAAAGAAAATTAAATCTTTGTTTTTCATTTATTTTATAGCAAAAAAAAATTTTAACCCAAAAGATTTGCTTTCTATGTTTTTAAAAATCGACAACATGTCTATTCCAAAATTTCCCTTTACAGGAAATTATTTGTTAGACAAAGGTATAAAAGGTGGAAAAGGAATGGGGCAGGCTATTGAAGAAATCAAAAAAAAATGGGTAGATAATAATTTTAGTTTAAATGATGACGATTTATCTAAGATAATAAAAAAATTTAAATAATTTAAATATATTTTACTTCTAGAATTTCAAAATTTTTCTCTCCTGAAGGAGTATTTACAACCACAAGTTCTTTTGCAGTTTTTCCGATAAGTGATTTTCCCATTGGTGATCTGAAATAGATTAAATTTTTGCTTATGTCAGCTTCATCTTTTCCAACAATTTTAAATGATTTTTTATTTTTGTTTTCTAAATCTTTTACTGTTACTGTTGATCCAAAAATAATTTTTCCTGTATTTTGTATTTTTGATACGTCAATTACATTCGCTCTTGCTATGATGTCATTTATTTCCAAAACTCTACCTTCAATATGGCCCTGTTGTTCTTTAGCCGCGTGATATTCAGCATTCTCTTTAAGATCGCCATGTGCTCTAGCTTCAGCAATAGCAGCTACCACTTTTGGTCTTTTGTTTTTTTTTAAATCTTCTAATTCTTCTTGAAGCTTCTTTAATCCCTGAACAGTTATAGGTTCTTTTTCCATTTTATCTATTTTTCATACAAAGGCGGAAGTGACATAAAAATTGCGTCAATATTTCCACCGGTATTCAAACCAAATTTTGTGCCTCTGTCATATAGTAAATTAAATTCTACATATTTTCTTCTTTTAAAGAACTGGTCACTTTTCTGTTTTTTATTCCATTTTAAGAATACTTTTTTATTAATCACATCTTTAGATAATGCAAGAAAACATATTCCTAGTTCTCTTACAAATTTAAAATTTTTTTTCCAATCCTTATATAAATAATCAAAGAAAATTCCACCTATCCCCCTTGGTTCTTTTCTGTGTTTTATGTAAAAATATTTATCACACCATTTTTTATAAATAGTGTAATTTTTTTTATTAGATTTACAGAGTTTTTTCAATTTTTCATGAATAAAAAACTTTTCTTTATTATCCTTATAACTAGGTGTTGCGTCCATACCGCCACCAAACCAACTTTTTGATGTTACAATAAATCTGGTGTTAAAATGTAATGCTGGAATTTTAGGATTTTTCATATGAGCTACAATTGATATTCCGGCGGCCCAATAAGATGAGCTATTTTTTGTTCCAGGAATTTTAGATTTAAAATTTTTTGGAAAGACCCCTTGGACCTTCGAATAATTAATTCCAATTTGATCAAATATTTGTCCTTTTTTTAAGAGATAATATTGTCCACCTCCATCCTTGGGATTTTTTTTATTCCAGATTTCTTTTTTAAAAGTTGAAGTTTTTATATTTTTTCTTTTTGCAGCTTTTCTTTCAAGTTCTTCAAATTCTTTACACATTTCTAATTGTAGGTACTTAAACCATTCAGATGCTATTTTTTTTTGTGTTTCTAAATTTAGTTTCATTCAAAATAACTTTCTTGTTTATAAGGCCAAAACTTAACATTTTAGCGTGTTTTAATGTGTCATTCTGACCCGGGCAAGATCTATAAATTAGTCTTAATTGTAAATAATAAATGATATTATAATTCCATGGATAAGCCAGAGAAAAAAAACAACAGAAGAGATTTTCTTTTTACAGCAAGTTACACAATTGGTGCCGTAGGGTTGGGAGCAACTATTTGGCCGTTTATAGATCAAATGAACCCAGATAGTTCTGTTAAGGCTCTAGCAACTACAGAAGTAGATCTAAGTCAAATTGAACCTGGAAAATCCATAACAGTTTTGTGGAGAGGAAAACCAGTTTTCATTAAAAGACGAACAGAATCAGAAATTTCAGAAGCTCAATCAGTTAAACTAGAAGAACTTAAACACCCTGAGAAAGATCAGGATAGAGTAAAAAAACCAGAATGGCTGGTCATGTTGGGCATATGTACTCATTTAGGATGTGTACCTTTGTCTGATAAAGGAGAATATAAAGGTTGGTTTTGTCCTTGTCATGGTTCCCACTATGATACATCGGGACGTATCAGAAAAGGTCCTGCACCAGTTAATATGGAGGTACCTAAGTATACTTTTATTGACGACAATACTATAAAGATTGGTTAAAAATTATGAGCGAGCATTATAAGCCTGGTTCAAAATTTGGAAAATGGTTTAACGATAGACTTCCTTTGTTATCTTTAAGCGCTCACTTAAGGGAGTATCCGACTCCTAGAAATTTAAATTACTGGTGGACCTTTGGAGGAATTTTAACTTTCTGTCTGATATCTCAGATAATAACAGGAGTTGTACTAGGAATGCATTACGTTGCACATGCAGATATGGCCTTCAACAGTATTGAACATATAATGAGAGACGTAAATTATGGGTGGTTAATTAGATATACTCATAGTAATGGAGCTTCAATGTTTTTTCTCGCAGTTTATATTCATATTTTTAGATCTTTATTTTATGGATCATATAAATCTCCAAGAGAGATTATATGGATACTAGGAATGCTAATTTATCTTTTAATGATGGCAACTGCATTCATGGGCTACGTTCTACCATGGGGCCAAATGAGTTTTTGGGGAGCAACAGTCATCACAAATTTATTTAGTGCAATACCTCTTGTTGGGGAAAGCATTACCACATGGCTATGGGGAGGATACGCGGTAGACAATCCTACTCTTACAAGATTTTTTAGCCTTCACTATCTATTTCCTTTTTTAATTTTAGGTTTAGTAATTCTACATATTTGGGCTTTGCATGTTCCAGGAAATAATAATCCTGTTGGGATTGAGATAAAAAAACCTTCAAGCGACACAGTTCCTTTTCATCCATATATAACCATTAAAGATTTATTTGCATTATTGGTATTTTTAATAATTTTTTCTGGCTTTGTATTTTTTGCACCCAATGTACTAGGTCATAGTGATAACTATATTCAAGCAAATCCACTAGTAACTCCCAAACACATTGTGCCAGAATGGTATCTACTTCCTTTTTATGCAATTCTAAGATCTGTTCCAGATAAGCTGGGGGGAGTTATTTTGTTATTTGCATCTATTTTTATTTTGATGGCTCTTCCTTGGCTTGATAACAGCAAAGTAAGATCAGCAATTTTTAGACCTATATACAAACAATTCTTCTGGCTGCTTGTAATTGATGTACTTGTTTTAGGATATATGGGTGCCATGCCTGCTGAAGGAACTTATTTGTTGATAGCGAGATTAGCTACAGCGTACTACTTTATACACTTTATTGTTATTCTACCTCTTCTCAGCAAATTCGAAAAAACAGAACCTGTGCCCTTAAGTATAGCTGATCCAGTTTTAACAGGTAAAACCGACAGACTCAATGTATAAAAAAAAACTAATCTATATTAAATTTTTTTTATTTTTTATTTTTTTTACTAATATCTCCTTGTCTTCAGAAACGAACCTTTTAAAACAAGAATGGAGCTTTAAAGGTTTAACAGGAAAATTTGATAGATCTTCTTTGCAAAGAGGCTATCAAGTGTACAATGAGGTATGTGCATCATGCCATTCTATGAATCTTTTAAGCTATAGAAATCTTGGCGAAGAAGGTGGACCAGAATTTTCAGTTGAACAAGTTAAAGCGATAGCTGCTAATTTTGAAGTTACAGATGGTCCTAATAATGATGGTGAAATGTTTACAAGACCGGGACGACCTTCGGACAAATTTGTTTCGCCTTATCCCAATGTTCAAGCTGCTATGGCTGCAAACGGAGGAGCTTATCCTCCCGACATGTCTGTTTTAGTTAAAGCAAGAAAGGGTGGGGCAGATTATATTTACTCTGTTTTGATGGGTTATGAAGAAGCACCCCAAGGTTTTGAATTGGAAGAAGGAGTTTATTACAACAAATATATGGATGGTAATAAGATTAAAATGGCAAATCCACTTTCAGATGATTTGATTACTTATGCTGATGGGACAAGCTCTACTGTCTCTCAAATGTCAAAAGATGTTACTACTTTTTTAACATGGGCAGCCGAACCACATCTGGAATCAAGGCACAAAATGGGTTTAAAAGTTATTATCTATCTTATTATATTTACAGTTTTGATCTATTTGAGCATGAAAAGATTATGGTCAAGGATTGACTCTAAAAAATAGGACATCTCCATCTTTAACCAAATAATCTTTACCTTCTAATCTCAGCTTTCCATTTTCTTTTGCTTTTTCAAAGCTTCCATATTTTTCAAAATCATCATAAGAAACTGCCTCAGCTCTTATAAATTTTTTTTCAAAATCAGTATGTATAACGCCAGCCGCCTTTTGAGCCACTGTATTTTTTTTTATTGTCCATGCTCTAGATTCTTCTGGTCCAGAAGTAAAAAATGTATTTAGATTAAGCAAATCATAACCAGTTGTTATTAGTTGATTGAGTCCAGTTTTGTCTAAGCCTATATTTTTCATATACATTTCTTTTTCTTCTAATTTTAAATCAGTGATTTGATCTTCTATATCCGCACATATAATTATAAATTTTTCATTTGTAAATTTCTTCTTTAATAGGTCGGTATAACTATTTCCACTCTTCACATTTTCCTCATCAACATTGCAAACTATTATATACGGTTTGATTGAGATTAAACCTGCTTCTTTGAGGATTTTATTACTATCAAGATCATTATATTCTTTTAAACTTTCACCTTTATTTAGTTTGTTAAGAACATTTTCTAACAAATCTATTTCTTTCTCACTCATTTTTTTTTTCATATTTTTTTGAAGTTTTTTTTCTAAAAGACTTATATCTGATAGTAATATTTCTGTTTTAATTGTTTCAAGATCGTTTAAAGGGTCTATTTTTTTGTTAACGTGTTGTATTTTTTCTGAGTCAAAACATCTAACAAGATGAACTATTGCATCAACCTCTCTGACATGTGATAGAAATTTATTTCCCAAACCTTCTCCCTTGGAAGCTCCCTTCACTAGTCCGGCGATATCTACGAATGTGATGTTTGCGTTTATCTTTTTTTTTGACTTTGATAAAGAAGATAAAGCATCTAATCTTTTGTCTGGAACATCAACAATTCCAATGTTTGGATCGATTGTGCAAAAGGGAAAATTAGCGGCCTGCGCGTTTTTTGAAGATGTTAAAGCATTAAACAAAGTTGATTTACCTACATTAGGCAATCCAACTATTCCACACTTAAATCCCATCCAGATTTTGATTTACCTTGCTTGAGAAAGTATCCATTTTTTTTTCAATAAGTGTAGGAATTAATTTAACTATATTGTCAGTTATATCTTTGATCCTTTCTTCTTCGTTTTCATTAAAATCATCCAAAACGTGGTTGTCCACTTTCTTTCCATTTTTTGGATGCCCAATTCCTATCCTAACCCGTGAGTATTCTTTTCCGATTGACTTATCTATCGATTCTATTCCGTGATGACCTGCGCTACTTCCTCCAAACTTAGCTTTTACTTTTCCTAAATCAATATCCAAATCATCGTGAAAGACGAATACATCTTTAGCATCTATCTTAAAATATTCTATTAATTCTCTTATACAGGTTCCTGAATTATTCATAAATGTTAAAGGTTTTATTGCGTAGACTTTTTTATTATCAATATTCCCCGTTGTTAAAAGTCCTTTAAATTTTGGTTTTTGTTTTGAAAGGCTAAATTGTTGGTTGATTGCATCGATAACTTTAAAACCGATATTATGTCTGTTGTTGTCGTAATTTGGACCAGGATTTCCTAAACCTACTAATAAAAGCATATAAATTTATTTTTTTTCTTGTTTTTTTTCTGGAGCAGGTTTGGCAGCAGGTTTTTTATCACCACCTGCTTCTTTACCTTTTTCATCTTTCTTAGCAGCAGCTTCACCTTCTTTTGCCGGTGCTGCAGCTTCTCCACCTTCTACGGCTGGAGCAGCCTCACCCTCAACACCTTCTGCAGGAGTTTCTTCAGCTGGTTTTTCTGGCTCTTTAACAATCGTTGGAGCAGCAATAGTTGCAACAACAAAATCCCTATCAGTTATAGTTGGTTTGGCATTTTCTGGAAGTTTTACAGAAGAAATCTTTATACTTGCTCCAATTTCCAGATTGGCTAAATCAACCTCGATATTTTCAGGAATGTTTTCTGCAGAACAATTTAGCTCAACTTTTCTTCGTACAATATTTAATACTCCTCCGCTTTTTAAACCAGGACAATCTTTATTATTTTTAAATATAACAGGAATTTGTAAAATTATTTTTGAACCTTTTGCTACTCTCATAAAATCAATATGCGCGGGTTTATCCGAGATAACATGATAGGAAATATCTCTTGGAATAACTTTCTCAGTTTTTCCATCAATATTTAAATCAATTATTGTAGAAAGAAATGATTCTGAGTTTAGAACCTTATTAAGAAGTTTTTCTTCCACACTTATCTTTATGTTTGGATTGGTACCGCCATATAAAATTGCTGGCACAAACCCTTTGCTTCTCAAAGAATTTAGTTCCCCAGCAGTCTTGGAATCTCTCTTTGTAGCTTTTAAATTATTTATCATTAAAGTGTTGCCTCTTATAACCCAACTTTGAAATAAAACAAGCTCTAATTGAATAAGCTGGATACCGATGTTGAATTCGAAATCCTTTTTATGGCTTCTGCCATTAGCTGAGCAATAGATAAAACTTCTATTTTACTAGCTTTCCTTATTTTTTTTGAATTATCAATACTATCAGTAATTACTAATTTTTTAATTTTTGATTTTTGAAGTTTGCTTATTGCGTCACCACTTAATACTGCATGTGTAACAAAAACATATACATTTTTTGCTCCTTTTTTAACTAAGGCATCAGCGGCATTTACAATTGTTCCTCCACTGTCAATTATGTCATCCACTATTATGCAATCTTTACCTTGAACATCACCAACTATATTCATAACTTTAGATTTTCCAGGTTCTGGTCTTCTCTTATCAATGATCGCCAAGTCAGCTTTTATCTTTGTTGCCAGACCTCTTGTTCTTTCAATTCCACCTGCATCCGGTGAAACACATATAAGATTTTTACTTTTTATGTTTTTTCTGATGTATCTTGCAAATATAGGGGTAGTAAATAAATTATCTACAGGCATGTCAAAGAAGCCTTGTATTTGTCCAGCATGTAAATCTACCGTAACAACTCTGTGCGCGCCCGCATTTGTTATTAAATTAGAAACAAGTTTTGCGGATATAGAAGTTCTAGGAACAACTTTTCTATCTTGTCTTGCGTACCCAAAATATGGAATAACAGCAGTAATATTTTTTGCAGAAGATCTTCTTAAGGCATCAATACACAGAAGAAGCTCCATTAGATTGTCATTTGCTGGTGTTGCTGTAGCCTGTATTACAAAGACACTATTGCCTCTTATATTTTCATTTATTTCAACATAGATCTCACCGTCAGCAAACTTCTTAATGTTTGTATTCACAAGTTTTAGCTTTAGATGCTTTGAGATACTCTTGCTTAATGAGGGATTGCTTGTTCCTGATAAAATTTTCATTAGGACACTCTTCTTATACATCCATTGAATGTTCGTTTCAATTAATTTTGTGAATTAATTTTCTTTATTACTGATATGCATCTTCCGTAGTCATTCTCCCTTAACTTTTTGGCCCTTCTATGGCTAAAGTACTCGTTCTTCGTGGCAAAGCTATCAAGGTTTATATTATCTATTTGAGAGACACCGCAATCTTTGAATTTTTTAATTACAAAACCTCTTAAATCAAAATTAAATGAATTATTTTCATTTTTTAAAAAAAAAGAATCATGATCTTTTGATTTTTTTGTAAATTTTAAATAAAAATCTTTCTTTACCTCATAACTCTTTTGAGAAATACATGGACCTATAGAAACAATTAACTGTTTTACATTTCCCTCTATCTCATTAATTTTTTTTAATGTGTTCTCAATCACCCCGTTAATTGCTCCTTTCCAGCCAGCATGTATGCAACCAACAATTTTTTTATCCTTTTCATAAATTAAGATTGGAGCACAATCTGCAGTTAATACACATAGGGCAAGCTCATTATTTTTGGTTAACACTGCATCGGCCTCAATTCTTTCCAAATTATTTTTATTTTCCACAATTTGAACTTTATTACTGTGCGTTTGATTCATGAGAATTAATTGTTTTTTTTCAATTTTAAAATTTTTTGCAACTACTTCTAAGTTTTTTTGCACATCTTCTTTTTTATCTTGGCTTCCAACTCCACAATTAAGACTTTTATAAATACCTTTGGAAATCCCATTTTTTCTAGAGAAGAAACAGTGTTCAATATCTTTATTTTTTTTTAAATTATCTGAGTAAAACATTATTTAAATGCCAAGGAGAAATTACATTTTTTATTTCTTGCAAAAATAACCTTAAAGTTTTTTCCCATCATACTTGGATCAATTAGCCTTTGCACTCTCGTATATAAATTTAATCTATCTTTACCATTCATTTTTTTACTAGCTATTTTAACCCTTTCAACAATGCCCATTTTTTGTAAGAATTCACTTTGAGTTATCACATTTTCCACAAACAAGCTTTTGGAATTAAAATATTTTTTATACAAGTCAAAATTAATCAGAGAGGTAATATCTGCATTTCCAATGTTTTTTTTAATGTTATTAAACTTGTGATTCATCACAGACTGAAGTGTATTGATATTTTTTTCTGTCTTATACCCGTAATCTATAAAAAGAGCCCCGCCATTTAGTTTTTTTATTTTCTCACAGACAATATTTAATTCTTTAAATCCGTATTCCGGGTACTCTATAACTCCATTTTTTTTTAAAAGTTTATAGTTTTTGAGTTTGTTAACTTCTTTTTTTGATGCTTTTTTAAAAATGAAATCGACCTTGTTTTTTTTTAAGTATGCGTGTTTTTCATAAATGTCATTATTAATTTTTTTAAATTGTTTAATGGGTAAAGCATCTAAGAATTCATTTCCAAAAAATATAACAGGACCCTTTTTAATCTTGTTTAAATTTTTTATCCAAAAAACCCTTTTTGAGACTATTCTACCTTTCTGTATCTTTGTTAGTTTTTCACTCTTTTCATAAAGAAATATATTAATAGAATTTAAAATTTCTGGAAAATTTTTAAGAGTCTTCAACAAAACCAAACACAAGTCACCATTTCCCGGTCCTAGCTCAACAAAATTTATATTTTTAGGTTTCTTTAAATTTTCCCAAAAACCCACCAACCATATGGCGATCATTTCACAAAAAAGATTGGATATATTGGGTGCGGTAATATAATCACCTTTAATTCCAAAAGGATTTTTTTTCTGGTAATAACCAAAGTTTTTATCATACAAAACTTTATCTAAATACAAATCAAGGGATATTGATTTAGATCTTTCAAAAATTTTATCTATTTTTTTCATTATGAAGAACTTTTGATAAAAATAAAAAACCGAACAATACCATTGCGATACTTAATATCGAACCTAAAGTGAAATAATTTAAAATATAACCAATGTGACTATCTGGTTCTCTAAATTGTTCACAAATAATTCTAAAAAAACCATAAAAAATTAAAAATAAAGATGAAATTAAACCAGGATAACTTCTTTTAAAGAAAATCAGTACATTTAATATTAAAAACAACAAAACACCCTCTAATAAAGCCTCGTAGATTTGTGATGGATGTCTAGGTGAAGAATCGACATTTGGAAAAATCACTCCCCATGGTTTTTGAGTGGGGGTTCCGTATAATTCTCCATTAACAAAATTTGCTATTCTTCCTAGAAAAATTCCAATAGGTGCTACACAGGAAATAGTATCAAAATATATTTTATAATTCAGATTCTTTTTTACTGAAAAAATATAAGCACTAATTGCTACACCTACGAAACCACCATGAAAGGACATTCCACCTTTCCATATCTTCAATATTTCTAAAATATTATCTAAATAAAAAGAGAGGTCATAGAAGAGTATGTAACCAAGACGACCACCAACAATGATTCCAATAATTAAATATCCTATTAGGTCATCAAATTTTAACAAATAAGTATCGTGATCATCCGGAACAATTTGTTTTTTTAAAATTATTTTTCCGTACCACCATCCGAGTAAGATACCCAAAATGTAAGAAAGAGAGTACCATCGAATTTGAATAATTCCGAAATCAATTAAAACAGGATCAAAATTGTGAACTATCATCTTTGATTTAATTTATCACAATTGAAATTAAATTACTTATAATTTAAAGTAAAAAGATGAACAATCCTGAGAAATTTTTAAAGATGATTTCAAGTTTAATTGAAACTGGGGTTCTAACCTCTCAAGACTTAGCCAAAGGCCTTTTAACCTCAATGAAGTTTAACAGGGAAAAGTTAGCTAACAAATTGGATTTGGTTACTAGGGAGGAATTCATTGTTCTCAAAAAAATAATCGAGAAACAACAAAAAGAGATTAATAATTTAAAGAAAAAAAAATCAAAGAGGTAAAGAAATTTTAACCAACAATCCTTTGAATCTGCTTTCGGATAAAGAAATATTTCCACCGTGGGATTTAATTATATCCTGAGAAATTGAAAGACCTAAACCGACCCCAGCCTTATTAAGTCCTCTACTTTTATCAATTCTGTAAAATGGTTTGAAAACATTTAAATACTCGCTTTTAGGAATACCAGGTCCGTTATCTTCTACTGTAATAACGGCTCTATTAAGAGATTTTTTTATTTCAATCACAATTTTATCTCCATATGCAAGCCCATTTCCAATAATATTTAGAATGCATCTTTTCATTAAATTTTTTCTTCCTTCAAGTATAATTGTTTCTCCTAAGATTAGCTCATATCTACTTTCATCATAGTTTCTAAGTATTTCTTTAAGCATGTCATTAATATTAATTTTTGTTGAGCTTTCCTCTGCTTGGGATTTTGAATATTGCAAATAATCATTTAGCATTTTTTCCATTTCATCTATGTCAGCACTCATTTTATTTGCGAGATCTTTTTTTTCCATCATTGCCAATTGAAGTTTTAATCTTGTAAGTGGAGTTCTAAGGTCGTGACTTATACCAGAGAGCATCTCGGATCTTTGAGCAAGATGCCGATTAATTCTTTTCATCATTCTGTCAAACTCATAAGTAGCTTTTCGGATTTCCAAAGCTCCTGATGGCCTCAAATCTTCAATAATTTCACCTTTTCCAAATCTTTCAGCAGCTTTTGATAATTTGACTAAAGGTCTTGTTTGATTTTTTAAAAAAATTAAAGCTATGAAAATTAAAAGTAATGACGGAACAGTTAACCATAAAACAAATACTCGAACAGATGAAGGCGCTATTTTGTCTTTGGGAAAAAAAATTTGAATAACCTCATTTTCTGTCTGGATTCTCAGATCAACTAAATCAATATATGTAACTGTATCAAACCAATAGCTATCATGAAAAACACTTTTCATTTCTCTCCTTAAAGATCTGTCCATCGGACTAAAACGTCTATCAGATTTCGTTTTGGGCAGCTGTTCATCAGTTTTAATATTAATAACAAAATCAAAGTTTTTTTTATAAATATCAGTTAATTTTTTAATATTTTCTTTGCTTTGATCAGACCTGTATACGTCAAACAATGTTTCTATTTCACTAACCAGCGATCTAGTCATACCTTTATTTGCTTTGATCCAAATGCTATCAAAGAAAACTATACTAATTGTTAGCTGTAGAATAATTACTGGGGCAGCTACAATGATTAACGCTCTATAGAATAATCTTTTTGGTAGTATTTTTTTTATAAAATTATTTAATCCATAAAACATAGCCCGAGCCTCTAATTGTTTGTAAAAATTTTGGATTTTTAGGATTCATCTCTATTTTTTTTCTCAGTCTTGTAATCATCACATCAATAGATCTTTCTTTAGATATATTTGAAATTTTTCCAATTTCAGATCTAGAAAATATTCTTCCAGGCGATGAAAGCATTTTCATCAAAACTTTTTTTTCTGATAAATTAATTTTTTTCACTTTTTCTTTTAATTTTATTGTCATTTTATTTAGATTTAGTTCTGCTTCACCTATTTTACTTGATAGGAGTGTATTGGGATCGATATTCATTTTTATTACATTCTTTACTCTAAGTAGTAACTCTTTTGGATCAAAAGGCTTTCCAAGATAATCATCGGCTCCAAGCTCTAAGCCGTGTATTCGATTCTCAACTTCTCCTTTTGCTGTTAATAATATTATTGGTATATTTTTTGATTCTTTTAATTCTTTTGTGAGTTCATAACCGCTTTGACCTGGCATCATCACGTCTAATATTATCAGATTAAAGTTGAAAATTTCAATTTTTGATTTTGCCTTTTCCGCGTTCTCTGCTGAAGATACTATAAAACCTTTTTCAGATAAAAACTGTCTTATCAACGATCTTATTTTATCATCATCGTCAACGACTAGAATATGAAATTTATTTTTTTCCATTAATTATTTTTTTTAAAACTTCTTTAAATCTAATTACAGAATCTGAATCTGAGTCTTTCAAAGCGTTAAAAATACGTTTTTTTTGACTTTCAAAAACTTCTTTATAAAATTTTTTTCCATTTTGATCTAAATATAAAAGCTTTCTTCTCGTATCGCTCTGATCTTTAATTTGTTTTATAATTTTTAAGCGTTTTAAATCTTTTAAAACTCTGTTTAAACTTTGTTTGGTAATTTTCAATTTTAATAGTAGTTCATTTACACTTATTCCTTCATTTCTTTCTACCAAATGTAAAGTTCTATGGTGTGCTGGTCCTAAAGAGTTTTTTTTTAAAATTTCTACTGGATCAGAAAACGTTTCTCTGTAAGCGTATAGAAGCAATTGTATGCAGTCTTTAATCTGTTCATCCTTTAAATAAAGTAAATCTTTCATATTTTGGTCAGATATGTTGACATATTTTATCAAGAAATATACTTTTTTGTTAGAGAAAAATTATTTAATTTAGACTCAATGGAAACAATTCCTTACGACAAGAGATCAGGAAAAATTTGGTTCAACGGAGAATTGGTTGACTGGAAGAATGCCAAAGTTCATCTTTTAAATCACGGATTGCACTATGCCAGCTGTGTTTTTGAAGGAGAGAGAGTTTATGATGGGGAAATTTTTAAACTCGAAGAACATACAAATAGATTATTTCATTCAGCAAAAAGAATGGGCATAGCTATGCCTTACGACGAAAAAATTATAAATAGTGTCTGCAAGGAAATTATTACAATACAAAAAATTAAAAATGGATATGTAAGACCTGTTGTTTGGAGAGGAAGTGAAATGATGGCTATCTCAGCACAAAAAAACAAAATACATGTTGCTGTTGCAGCATGGGAATGGGGATCATATTTTGATCCAAAATTAAAATTAAAAGGAATTAAATTAAAAACTTCATCTTGGCGAAGACCTCCGCCAAACTCGGTTCCTTGGGATACAAAAGCGGCCGGGCTTTACATGATATGTACTTTGTCAAAGCATGATGCAGAGAGCAAAGGTTACACAGATGCTTTAATGTTAGATCATGAAGGCAATGTTGCAGAAGCTACAGGTGCTAATATTTTTTTTAAAGACAAAGTAGGGACACTACACACCCCTGTGCCAGATTCTTTTTTAGATGGAATTACTAGAAGATGTGTAATTGGCATAGCTATATCAAAAGGAATAAAAGTGGTAGAGAGAAAAATCAAACCAGAAGAGATGCCTAATTTTGTTGGCTGCTTTTTGACTGGTACAGCTGCAGAGATTACACCAGTCTCACAAATAGATAAATTTAATTTTGACGTTTGTGAACTTATAAAAGATTTGTCGGAAAGTTATCAAAAACTTGTAAGAAAAAAAGTTGCAGCCTAATTTTTTTTTGCTTTAATTAGCACTGACCATGCGAGGAATTTAAAGTATCTTGTGTTTAAAATAACCCTATCAATAGTGCTTAGCAATTTGAATATTTTAGAATTTTTTGGAGATTTGTAAAAGAGAAAAAAAACCAAGGTTAGAAAACCATAATATTTTATCTCTACATTTTTAAATATAGTCTTAATTAATTTTATATCATTAAACACAAAGGGGTGTTCGTCAGACGATCTGGCCTTTGGTGTAAATTTTCTATAAAGGTTTATTAAAGGATTTGTAGCAAGAGGTTCAACAAAAATTATCGTTCCATCTTTCTTTAATACTCTATTTAATTCATTTAATGATTTATTAAGATTTAGATGATGTAGTATTCCCCCTCCGTAAACAACATCAAAAGTATCTGAATTTAAATTTAGATTCTCGCAATTTTCAACCCTGTATTCTATGTTGCTATTTTCTGATTCCGATCTTTTTTTTGCTTTTTTAATTGCTTCTTCCGATATATCGACTGCCACTATTTTTTTAGGTTGAAAAGATTTTACTTTTTCAGCAAAATTTCCTATCCCACAACCATAGTCCAAGACGTCTTTTGATTTTGTTTTAGTTTTTAGCGAATCCAAAAAATCCACTTGTAAAGAATAGAGAGCCTTGTAAAACTTATTTTGTTGTGTTCTATCCTCTCCCCCAGATGAGTGCAGTTGATTGTGAAACTTTCTTTCTCTTAAGTTAATTTCAGACAAACTCATAAACTATTTTTTTTCATCGTCGCTAATTGCACTGTCTATGCCCTTCCTTAAATAATCATATCCAGTATATAGAGTTAAAAATGCAGCAATCCAAAGTAAAACGATACCAATTGTTTGGGCATTGTAATCTTGAAAATTGATAATTTTATTGCCAGTTTCTCCTGTTAAAAGCATTGCTATAGAAAGCATTTGTATAAATGTTTTAAACTTTGAAAGACTAGAGACCGGTACACTTTCTCCCTTACTTTTTGCCAAAAACTCTCTTAGTCCAGATATTAGTATTTCTCTGGCCAAGATTACAATGGCTGCAATTACCTCATAATTTTTTATTATTCCATTCATCACCAACAAGACCAAAGCTGCTGCTACTAAAATTTTATCTGCGATAGGGTCAAGAAGTTCACCCAACTTTGATTCCTCTTTATAAAGTCTTGCAAGAAAGCCATCCAAGTAATCTGTAAAACTAGCCAAAACAAAAAGGAAAAAAGGAACTAGATCACCAACTATTCCCGGTATAAAAAATGATATAACGAAAATTGGAACAATTATAATACGACCTATAGTTAATATATTTGGTATTTTCATAATCATTCTTCATGAAAAAAATCATGAATTTTTTTGGCAACTTTTTCTTCAATTCCTTCAACAGATCTCAGGTCTTCAAAACTTGCAGCTTCAACTAGCTTTGCAGAACCAAAATGATTAAGCAAGGCTCTTTTTCTGTTTTTTCCAATGCCAGATATTTGATCCAAAAGGGATTTACTAAGATTTTTTCTTCTTTTAGATCTGTGAGCACTTATAGCAAATCTATGTGCCTCATCTCTAAGTCTCTGCAAGAAAAATAAAATTGAATCATTTTTTTTAAATTTAATAGTTCTGCCTTCATGAAAAAAAGTTTCATCACCTGCATTTCTATTTTTCCCTTTAGCAATAGCAATAATTGGTAATTGATGAAGCCCAAGATCATTTAATACTTCTCTGCTCACTGAATATTGGCCTTTTCCTCCATCGATTAGAACTAAATCAGGAAGTGACAAAGTATTTTTTTCCTCCTTTAATGCTCTAGAAAATCTTCTTTTTAATACTTCTTTCATCATGCCGTAGTCATCCCCTTTTACAGACTCTGATTTTATATTAAATTTTCTATACCTCTTTTTAAGAAAACCTTCTTTTCCAAATGCAATTAAAGCACCAACAGAGTCAGATCCTTGAATGTGGCTATTATCATAAACCTCTATTAGATTTATATTAAATCTTAAAGAAAATTTATCAGCAAGATCATCAATAAGCTTTGAGTTACTCTCTGTTTGTAAAATTTTTTGAGTAAGTGATTCTTTCGCATTTTTTTCAGCTAATCTTGATAACGTTTTTTCATCTTTTGTTTTAGCTAGTTTAAGTGTTATTTCTTTTTTTTCTCGTTTTGAAAAGGTTTTTTCTAACAAAAGGCTGTCCTCTAAATTAGCATTTACAAGAATGATTCTAGGCACATTTTTATTTTCATAAAATTGACCTATAAATGAAGACAAAATTTTTTCTATTTTTTCATCTGGATCATGTTTTGGAAAGTATGCTTGGTTACCCCAATTTTGTTTTGATCTAAAAAAGAAGACTTGAACACAAGTTTTGCCAGATTCTTTGAAAATAGAAATTACGTCAGCTTCTTTTAAATTGGTCTCCCTAACTTTTTGAGAAGATTGAATTTGAGTTAACGCTTTAATTCTATCTCTAATAATAGCGGCTTTTTCATAATTTAATTCTTTACTGGCTTTTTCCATCTCCTCAGAAAATTTATTTTGGATTTTGTGGGATTTACCTGAAATGAAATCCACAGCATTTTCTACTAAACTCTCGTAGCTTTTTTCACCGATATAATTCATGCATGGTGCTGCACATCTTCTAATTTGATATAAAATACAAGGGCGTTTTCTATTCTTAAAAACAGTATCGTCGCAAACACGTAACAAGAAAACTTTTTGTAATATTTTTATAGTCCAATTTGCAGAACCCACAGATGCAAATGGACCAAAATAATATCCGTCTCTATTTTTTTTTCCTCTTAATTTAGTTAACTGTGGCCATTTATCTTTATGTCCAATGTAAATGTATGGAAAAGATTTATCATCCCTTAATAAAATATTGAATCTTGGTTTGTATTTTTTTATTAAATTTGCTTCTAACAACAAAGCTTCACTTTCGCTTGTAGTTGTTGTTGTTTCTAGATTTTTTGTTAAAGACAACATTCTTTCAGTTCTGATAGGCAGGTGACTATCAGAAACATAACTTTTTAAACGATTTGGGATATTTTTGGCTTTTCCTACATAAAGAATTTCATTTTTTTCACCCAACATCTTATAAACCCCAGGATCTTTTGTGAGGTTAGGAATTTTTTGTTTTATAATTTCTTTTCCTTTTTCAAGACTCATTAAATTTACTTTTTTCTATTTCTATCCCAACCGAAGAAGTATTTTTTAAAATATCTAATTTTTCAATTCTTAGTTTAACTTTATTAACCTTTCTGTTCTCAAAAAGTTTTAAAAAAATTTTTTCTGCCAATGTTTCTAACAAAGGATAATGTTTTTTATTTGTAATTTTCTCTATATTTTTAATAACATCTTCATAATTAATAATGCTATCTAAATTATTATCATTAGGAATTAGGTTGGGATCGGTATTAATATCGATGTTAAATTTTACTCTTTGTTTTTTCTTTTTTTCAAAACCATGAATTCCCACAGATATTTTTAAAATTAAATCTCTAACCAGTATCTTTCGTTTATAGTTAAAATGCCTTTTATCTTTGAATTTAATAATTTTCATTCTTTACCCATTACTATGTCAGGAGTTTTCCAACCTAAACTTTGGCCACTATCTACACTCATAATTTGCCCAGTTACACTATCATTTTCGATAAAATATTTTACCAGATTGCAAATATTATTTACATCAACCTGTTTTTGAAGAATTGTAGATTTCCACTGCGATTTAAAATGCTTTTCAGATTGCCTTTTATTTTTCATAGTTGGCCCTGGAGCGATACCATTTACCCTGATATTAGGAGCAAACTTCATTGCAGAGATTTTGGTAACGGCAGCAAGTGCGTATTTGCTTACCGAATATGAGAAGAAAAATGGTGTTAATTTAAAAATTCTTTGATCAATTATATTAATAATATTACCAGGTTTATTTTTTGTTAGTTTAAAAAACTCTCTCATTAGTATTGATGGAGACTTTAAATTAACATCAATATGCTTTTCCCAAGATTTTGAACTAAAATTAGATATATCGTCGTTTTCAAAAATTGAAGCATTGTTGATTAGACAGTCAAGACCTCCCATTTGTTTTTTGCCTTTTCTAATTAACTGAGTAACTTCTCTTTCTTTGTTCAAGTTGGATTTTAAAAGGTAGGTGTTTATTCCTAGCTCATCCAATTCCTTTTTAACCTTTTTTGCTTTGGAAGATGACGTGTTGTAATGAATTGTAATATCCGTAGCTTCATTAGCTAGCGATTTTGCAATTGCAGCTCCAATTCTTGTTGCACCACCGGTTATAATTATTTTTTTTGCTTCCATTTTTTAATATTCTTCCTGGCCTTAGTTCCTGGCATCCCCATAGTTGATCTGCCTTGAGGATGTGTCTTTTTTTTAAGATTATACTGGGAAATCTTAGGATTCAAATTTATTTCTAATTCATTAGCCTCTAATTTTCTTATCTCATCTCTAATTTTAGCAGCTTCTTCAAATTCCAGATTAGACGCGGCTTCCTTCATTTTTTTGTTTAGAGCTTTTAAATGTTTTTTTAAATTTGCACCAACATTTGATTCTTCACTTACTTTTACATAATCTTTTTCATATACAGATTGTAAAATATCATTGATTTCTTTTTTTACTGATTC
>MDTB01107656.1_pt1 | contig 18680 bp, 15 predicted proteins | sample 811161 | NCBI WGS metagenome assembly MDTB01 (sample SAMN05326650, study PRJNA326480) | marine metagenome | isolation source: seawater | place: Mediterranean Sea | collected 2009
ATAACGAATCAAATTGATTCGTAAACATAAAAGGGAGCTAAAGATGGCTAAAAGAAGAAAAAAAGCTAAAAAAGCTAAGAAAAAAGCTAAAAAGAAAAAAGCTAAAAAAAGAAGAAGATAGTTACAGTTCTTTTTTAAAAAACGCTTCTCATTTAATTATGGGGAGCGTTTTTTTTATTCAGAGATTTCAGTAATTTCTTCCTGTGGAGTACTGCTTATTTTTTTTTCAATAATTGGATTTTGAATCTCTACGTTTCTTTTTAATGCTTTATCTAGTTTTTTTTGAGTATCTTCAATAGATATTTTTAAGATAATTTGAAACTCATTAAGTATTCTTTCATAAGCTTTCTCAAATAATTGTCTTTCACTGTAAGACTGATCTACCATAATATCATCTCCTTTATTTAAATCCCTCACTACTTCTGCAAGATCATATATTTTTCCTGATGTGATTTTTTGCTCATACTCCTGAGCTCTTCTGCTCCACATTGATCTTTTAATTTTAGGTTTACTTTTTAATATTGATATTGATTTATTTACCTGGTTTATTGTAGCTAAAGGCCTTAAATGGTTTTGTTTATTTATTGGTAGTAGACCCATAGCTTTATCTTTTTCGAATTTTATATCGTAACATTGAACTTCAATACCTCCAATTATTTTCGAACTAATTGACAGGATTTGCCCTACACCATGTTTAGGATAAACTACGTAATCTTTAACTTTATATTCTTTTTTCGCACTTTCTTGTTTTTTAATCTTTTTAATTTCTGGCTTTACTTCATTATTTTTTGGTATTCTTAAATTTTCAGCTTTTTTTTCTTTTGAAGACTTTATTGATGTTTTTATTATTTTTGATTTTTTTAAAACTTTTTTAACTGTTTTTTTTATTATATTTTTTTTTTTAACAGTTTTTTTAACCTTCTTTTTTTTAAACGTTTTCTTCAAAATATTTTTCAAATTTATTTTCTTCATCTTTATATTTTAAATGGTCTTTAGGAGGATCTTTTTTTTGACTTATGTTTGGCCAAATTTCAGAATACTTAGTATTAATCTCCAACCATTTTTCGCTACCACTTTCAGTATCAGCCACTATTGCATCAACCGGACATTCAGGTTCACAAACGCCACAATCTATACATTCATCTGGCTTAATTACAAGCATATTTTTTCCTTCATAAAAACAATCAACTGGGCAAACATCTACACAGTCCGTTAACTTACATTTGATGCATTTATCATTAACTAAATATGTCATTTATTAAACTCTTTTCTAACACTCTCTTTAATGTTTCCCACAATTTTATTGTCTAAATAAAGTAAGCCAGACAATCTTCTCATTAAATTAGACTCATACATATCAGCATTATTATCTGAAAATATAATTCTCCATAATGCTCTTACTAGTTTAATTTTATATTCTTCATCGGTATTTTTAATTTCTCGAGTAAAATCTAATATTTGATTAGAATTAGTTTCATTTTTTTCAGCTATAATTAGAGTTTTATCTATGAATTCAGCTTTAGAACCTAATTCAATCATAGTTCTTTTAATAATTTCTTTTTCTGCATTTGAATATCGTTGATCCATTTTTGCCGCATGAATTAATAGAGAAGCGGTCTTCGACAATAACGCATCTTCATGATTCGTATTATCTTCATTTTTATTTTTTTTTTTTTTTTTAAAAAGTTAAACATATTATTTAAACTCAATTTTTTTTAGTACACTAAAAGGGTTTTTATCATTAAAAATACTCTTTTCTTTTATATAATTATTTTTAATAGGTAAATATTTAAAATAAAATTTTTGCTCTTTTTGATATATTTTATAGTTCATTTTCTTAATAAGTTTAATAAAATTTTCTTTGCTACAACCAAGTAAATTCAGCATTTCAGGTGTAAGCATTACTTCATTATTATTTTCGTTTTTTGAGTTTATTATTTTGATAAATAACCTCTCTAAAATATCAATTCTAACATAAAAATTATCAAATTTCTCAAATCCACATAGCAACATAAAATGTTGACTTATATCTTTTTCGTAAATTTTAAAGTTTAAACCAAAAGTCGGTGGTTTAAGTTCAAAATATTTTTGATGAAAGTTTTTCCATAAAATGATTCTTAGTAATACCGCCTCAGGTTTTAAAAGTTTATATAAAAAAACGTGATATCTTCCAAACTTAACACCCATATTTCTTAAAATTTTTCTATCAGATTGTTCAATATTTTTTAAATATGGTAATAATTTTTCTCTTTTTACAACACCATTATTTTCATACAAGTGGTAAGCCAACGCTCTTATAGATGGCTTTTGGTTTTTTGAATCCTTAAGGTTAATTAAATTTCCCAAAATATATTTTATTTTTTCATTAATCCATTTTTTAAGAAAAATATTTAATTTGTCTAATTCCTTAGCTTCAATGATATCATCGGTAATTAATTTATAATTAGGATTTAGATAATCCTTACCTGGTATTAATTTTGCTATTGGAAATTTTTTCCAGTAAATTTTAAAATCATCATGTATCTCAATCACTTGCTCATTTATAATTTCATCTATACGTCTATTTAATTCAGGTCCTATGGTTTGCCTTGCAGCTTTTTTAAGAGATTTTATATCATTTTCTAATGTTCCAAGTTTTAGATCTAATTCTAGCTTTAAACCTTTTAATTTTCCAATGTATTGACCATCAATTTCAATGTTATCGTCTGTTATTTTGGTATTAAAAACAAAATCTTGCTTTAATCCTCTTGCAAGTACGCTCGCTCTTTTATCGATAAATGTTTTTGTAAGCTCTTCATGAAGTCTATCAGAGAGTTTATCTTCAATTAATTTAGTTCTTTCTATCCAGTAGTCCTGATTTTCAACCCAATTTACTTTATTAGCAACATAAGACCAAGTTCTAACATTTGCAATTCTATTTGATAGTGAATCTACATTACCATCAAGTTTATTAAGGTAAGATAACTGTTCCTTCATATATAAATTTGTAATTCTTCCACCTTTACTTTTAAGAAATTCAAATACCTTGCTTACTACCTGCAGATGATGTCCGTAAGTTTTTTTTACAAAATCAGGTATTTGACAACATTCCCATAATAAACGCAATTCATTTTCATTTTCTTCAATATTAAATTTTTTTGCTTCCTTTAAAAAATATTTTAATACTTTTTCGTCTTCACATTCAAAACTTCTTCTTAACCAATCCTTTTTTGGTTTTACATCTAGAGAACTAATAAGTTTAGAAAAACTTTTGAAATTTAAATCTGAGTTTCTCCAGAATATGTTAGATAGATCATCAAATTTATGGGTTTCCAAAATTTTTATCTCTTCAGGGTTTATATTTTCACAATCACCGGTCAAACCGAAACCTCCATCATTTAAATATCTACCTGCTCTTCCAGCTATTTGACCAATTTCATGCATTTTTAATTTTCTTAATTTTTTTCCATCAAATTTTTTTAAATTCGAAAAATAAACGTTATCAAGATCCATATTAATTCCCATTCCTATCGCATCAGTTGCAACTAAAAAATCAACATCACCTGATTGATACAAGCTTACCTGAGCGTTTCTTGTTTTTGGACTTAATGACCCCATGACTATGGCTGCTCCACCTTTTTGTCTCCTTAGTAATTCTGCTATTGCATAAACTTCTTCAGTAGAAAATGCTATAATTGCGCTTTTTCTGTTAATTCGTGAAATTTTTTTATATCCTGTAAATGTTAATTTTGAAAATCTTTCCCTTTTAATAAACTCTACATCTTCTTTCAAGTTTTCGATTATTTTAAACATCGTCATTGATCCTAAAAACATAGTAAGCTTTTCCCCTCTTAAATTAAGCAGTCTATCTGTAAATATATGTCCTCTTTCTAAATCTGAACACATTTGTATCTCATCAATTGCAACAAAATCTAGACTCTTATCAATAGGCATAGACTCAACAGTGCATAAATAATAACATGCATTAGATGGTATTATTTTTTCTTCTCCAGTGATAAGTGCAACTTTTGATTTATCTATTTTACCAATTATTTTATCATAAACTTCTCTTGCTAATAGTCTAAGTGGGAAACCAATCATTCCTGAGTCAAACGAAAGCATTGTCTCTATTGCCAGAAATGTTTTGCCAGTATTGGTTGGTCCTAATATCGCAGTGATTTTATTTTTTCCCATTTCTATGTTTAGTATATTAAATTTTCTTAGTACTATATATTGTTGTCCTGAAAGAACAAAAATAGACTAAAACATGACCGAATCATCTAAATAAAAGTTCTCATTTTGATAATTTTAAATTTACACTAGCATAAATTAGAAATTTTTATATTACAATTAATATCATATGTCGAAAAAACTTTGGGAGGCAAGTCAAATTAAAAAAGACAGATCAAATCTTTCAAAGTATGAGACTTTTATTAGAAATAATTATAATTATAAATCAAATCAGGATTATTCAAAATTATTAGATTGGAGTTTGAAAAATAATAAAAAATTTTGGAGCTCTATTTGGGATTTCACCAAAGTAAAGGGAATTAAGAGTGATAAATTTAAAATAACAAAAAATATAATTGACAGTAAATTTTTTGTAAATTCAAAAATAAATTTTGCAGAAAATTTATTATCCAAAAGTACTCATGAAAAAGCAATAACTTTTATAAGTGAAAATGGATATAAAGAGAGAAGAACTTGGAGAGATTTAAATAAAAATACAAATAAAATCTTGGAATTTTTAAAATCATTAGATTTAAAAAAAGGTCAGAGAGTTGCCGCTTATATGCCAAATATTATACAAACCGTAGAAAGTTTTTTGGCTACTTCTGCTATGGGAGCAATTTGGTCTTCATGTTCACCTGATTTTGGAGTGAATGGAGTCGTAGAGCGGTTTATGCAAATTAAACCTAAAGTTTTGATTATTTGTGATAGATATTATTATAATGGCAAAGAAATAAATGTACTAGATAGATTGCCCAAGATATTAAAAAAAATCCCATCAATTAAAAAAATAATAATAACTAATTACCCAGGGAAAAAATATTTAAATTTAAAATATTTAAATTCAAAGAATTTCTTTTATTGGAAAAATATACCTAATTCCAAGACAAAAAAAATTTCTTATGAAAAATTAGATTTTGATCATGAATTAGCTATTTTATATTCTAGTGGAACTACAGGCAAACCAAAATGTATTTGTCATAGATCTGGCGGAGTTTTATTACAGCATTTAAAAGAACACCAGTTACATTGCGAGATTAAACCAAATGATAACGTATTTTATTTCACAACTTGCGGTTGGATGATGTGGAATTGGCTTGTAACTGCATTAGCATCCAAAGCATCTATAGTTCTTTTTGATGGATTCCCTATGCATAAAAGATCTGATCTTCTTTTAAAAATTGCAAACAAAGAAAAAATAACTTTATTTGGTGTAAGTGCCAAATATATTGATACATTAAGAAAGTCTCAAATAACATTAAAAAAAAATTTTAAACTGAAATACTTAAAGACAATTTGTTCAACTGGATCCCCTTTATCCAACGATAGTTTTGAATTTATTTATAAAAAGATAAAAAAAAATGTTCATCTAGCATCTATATCTGGGGGCACAGATATTGTATCTTGTTTTGTATTAGGAAATATTTTTACCCCTGTATATAAAGGTGAAATACAAAATAATGGTCTTGGTATGGATGTTGATATCTTTAATGCAAAAGGAAAATCATTAGTAAACAAGAAAGGTGAATTGGTTTGTAAAAATCCATTTCCTTCTTTACCTAAAAAATTTTGGAATGATAAAAAAAAGTATAAATATAAAAAAGCATATTTTAATATATTTAAAAATACATGGTATCACGGTGATTATGCAGAAAAAAAGAAAACTGGTGGGTATATAATATATGGAAGGTCAGATGCAACATTAAATCCTGGAGGAGTAAGATTAGGGACAGCAGAAATATATTCTGTTGTAGAAAGTTTTACACAAATAAGAGAGTCCATTTGTGTTGGTCAATCATGGAAAAATGATATTAGAATTATCTTATTTGTTGTATTAAAAAAGGGTTTTGAACTGACATCAGATTTAATTAAAACAATTAAAATGTCAATCAATGCAGATGCCTCGCCAAGGCACGTTCCAGCAAAAATTATAAAAGTTTTAGATATACCAAGAACAAAAAATGGTAAAATAGTTGAATTAGCAGTGAAAAATACAATTGAGGGAATTTCAATAAAAAATAAACAAGCACTTGCAAATCCAGATTCTCTAAATCAATTTTTAAAATTAGATGAATTAAAGGATTAATTATGATTTGTATTTTTTCATACAAATTTCAGCTATTAATAAGTTTGGATCTATAAAAATTTTTGACTCAATAGCTTTTTTAAAAGATTTGTATGCAAATATAGCAATTGGAAGTTCTGTACAACCTAAAATAATTTTTTTACATTTTTTTTTGATTAATTCATTTACAGCAGGTCTTAAAGCTTTTTCTGCTTCTTTTACCTTACCTTTTTTTACTAAATATATTGCTTTATTAACTGAATTCTTTTGAAGTTTTTTATCTGGGCTTATTAAATTATAATCTTTTAAAAAAAATTTATGATAAATATTGTTATTTAAAGTTGCCTCTGTTGCTAGAAGCCCAATTTTTGAATTTTTAGAGGTATTTTTTTTGGTATATTTATAAACTTCTTTCGGCATACTTAAAAGTGGTACATTAATTTTTTTTTGAACATCTTCGTACCAGAAATGCGCAGTGTTACATGGCATAACAATAAATTTACAATTATTTTTCTGAAGCATCTCACAACCTGAAACCAACGAGTTAAGCACATTAAAGTATTTTTTTAAATTCTTTGGCCTTTCTGGAATGTTTGATTTGTTAAAGAGAATGAACATTGGGTATTTTTGGTCTATCTTTCCTCTATTTAATTTTGCTAACTTGTTACATAAATCAAGACCAGCTTGTGTTCCCATTCCTCCTAATATCCCAATCATATTTTATCTTTTAAAGTTTTAAAAGATTTACCAATTTTCTTCCATATGCCTGATGCCGAAGCAATTATTTTGCCTTTACACTTTAGGGTACAAATTAGAAATACCATAGTGTGAGTAATTTTTTGTATTTTTGTATTTCCAATTAATTCATCACCAAGTTTAGAAGCTTCAATAAATTTTATATCAAGAGATATTGTTACACACGGAGCAACTTTACTAGCTAACCTTGCTGCAGTACCACTTCCAGAGTCGATTACAGAAGCTAAATATCCCCCGTGTGTAATACCGGCTTGATTCAAATGATTTTTTTTTACTTTAACTTTGAATTCATATTCATTTTTTTTGACTTTTCTTAATAGTATTCCACCATTAAATTTCATAAATCCTGGTTTTGTACTTATTTGTATAAATTTTTTATTCATTAAATAAAAATTGTTATTAATACCAGTATTATAAAAACTATTGTGAGAAAATATATAACTGATTTTTCTAAAGATATTTTCATATTCTTCCTTATTGGTGCGCCTGCTAGGAGTTGAACCCAGAACCTCCTGGTCCGTAGCCAAGCGCTCTATCCAGTTGAGCTACAGGCGCAAAATGCCTTTTTTCATACACATTAAAAAATATATATATATAAAATGATTAGTATTTAAAAGAATTTAAGTTTCTTTTTAGCAATATTTTTTGTATCCAATATTTAGCATCAAGATCTCTATTTTGACCAAAATATTTTATTTTATTAAACAATTTATTTATCATGTTATAATTTATTCATTAAAAAATGACTAAAAATAGATCTAATTGTGTTGAAAAAATAAAAATTAACAAAAAAAGTCTTTATATTTACTATCAAAATAAATTAGAGGACGAGTTTCCAAATATTTGGTTAAGAGACCATGCTAAAGATAATGAAAATTGGGATGCAAGGAGTCATCAAAGAAAAACTTTTACAGCAAAGTTAGACAGTAATTTGTACATTAAAAAAGCATCAATAATTGAAGATGGAGATGCCATCAGTATTTTATGGTCAGATTTAAAAAAACCAATTGAGTATTCTTCTAAATTTTTATTTAGCAATTCTTCAAAATTAAAAATAAAAGATAACAACATTAAATTATGGCTTTCAAAAGAGATTAACAAAGAGATTTACGTTGATTATAAGGATGCTATTTCAATCAAAGGTTTTAAAAATTTTATTTCAAATTTATATAAATATGGTTTCTCAGTTATCAAGAACTGTGAAACAGAAATGATAACTGTTGAAAAAATTGCAAATAAAATTGGTTATGTGAGACAATCAATTTTTGGAGGATTATGGAGCTTTGAGTCTAATAAGGATATGGCAGATAGCGCATATACACAAGAAGAGCTTAGGCCACACACTGACTCGACATACAGCAATGATGCTCCCGGCTTACAATTATTACTTTGTTGTGAGTATGATGCTACAGGAGGCGAGTCTATAATGGTAGATGGCTTTAAAATTGCTGAAATCATGCAAAAAAATAATAAAGACATTTATGAAACACTTTCACAAATAGAGGTTCCTGGAAATTATATTGGAGATGGAGTTTTCTTAGAGGCTAAAAGACCAATTTTTAGACATGATACAAAAGGGGAAATTTTACAAGTAAGTTTTAATAATTATGACAGAGCACCTTTTAGAATTGATAATGATTTAACTCTCAAATTTTATGAGGGAATAAAAAAATTTGATATATTAGCCAATAGTCATGAATATCAATGGAGATATATTTTGAAACCTGGGGACTTGTTAATTTTTAACAATTGGAGAGTCTTACACGGAAGAGGATCTTTTAATGGTACCAGAAAAATGAAGGGCTGTTATATAAATAAAGAGGATTTTGATAGCTGTTGTAGAATGAATGGTCTTTATTAATTTAAAATATTTCTAAATTATTGTGTCAAAAACTTTTTCTATGATTTGTGCGTTGATCACAACGTTTATTTGGGGCACAGCTTTTATTGCTCAGGATACAGGGATGGATAAAATTGGTCCGTTAACTTTTAATTTTTCACGTTTTTTTGTAGGATTTATAACTATACTCCCAGTGGCTTTAATTTTTGAAAAAAATAAAATTAAATCCGAAATTTCAAAAAATAGTAAAATGTTTTTTAAATATTGGATTTTAATGGGATTATCTTTATTTTTTGGAACATTTTTACAACAAGCTTCTCTTTTGTATACAAACATTGCTAATGCTGCGTTTTTTACAGTATTTTATGTTCCAGTAGTTCCAATTTTATTATTTATTATTTACAAACAGAAAGTTCATTGGAGTATATATCCATCCATCGCTTTATGCGTTGGAGGCGTTTATCTTTTGAGCAACTTTTCTAATTCTGTAATTATGTTTGGTGACTCATTGGTAATTTTATGTTCCTTATTTTGGGCACTACACATAATTTTTGCAGGAAGATTTATGAAAATGTTCAATATACCTATTTTTTATGCTTCTCTTCAAGCTTTGTTTGTTGGAGCTTTATCTTTTATTCTCGCAATAATTTTTGAGAACATATCTATAAATAATATTTTATCTGAAAGTTATTCTATCATATATGCTGGAGTTTTATCTGGTGGTTTAGCATTTACATTACAAATGTTTGCTCAAAAAAATATTGATGAAGCACCTGCTGCGATAATCTACTCTCTCGAAGGTGTTTTTGCTACAATTGCTGGATGGATTATTTTAAAACAAATATTAGATATTAATAATATCATTGGTTGTATTTTAATTTTAATTGCTGTTTTATTATCACAAATTGCTCCTGAGATTAAAAATAAATTAAAGCAAACAAAATAAAAGACAAGAATATTCTATAAATTACAAATGATAATAAAGAAAATCTACTAACATATTTTAAAAAATATTTTATTGTTAAATATGAAAAAATAAATGAAAATAACACCGATAATATAAAGAAAATTATTTGATCTTGTTTTAGATTGATTACATCATTAAAATTAATTACACTAGCTCCTAAAAGAGCAGGAATAGAAAGCATAAAAGATATCTTAGTGGCATCATATCTATTAAAATTTAAAAATCTTGCACCTGTTATTGTAATACCAGCCCTACTTGCGCCAGGAATTAAAGCTAACACTTGAAACAAACCAATAATTAATATTGCTTTATAATTAAGATTTTTATTTATATTATTTGTAGATTTACTTTTATCTGCAAAAAATAGTACAATACCAAATATTAAAGTTGTCCATGCTATAATTTTTATATCCCTTAAAATAAAAATTATTCCAGTATTGTAGAAATAAAAGCCAAAAAATAATAATGGAATTGAGCCTAAAAAAATTAATTTAAATAGATTTTTATTTTTTGAAAATTGTAAAATATCTTTTTTAAAAAAAAAATGATTGCAATTAGAGAACCTAGGTGTGCTCCGATATCGATTGTTAAAGACTCTATTTCAAAGTTCCTAAATTTTGAAAAAATTATTAAGTGTGCAGTTGAACTAACAGGAATAAACTCTGTAATGCCTTGAATAATTGATAAAATAACTGTTTCTATGAAAATTAAAAACATATGTTGTTTAATCTCGTAACTTAAATTTAATACTAATTAAAGATTTCATTATGATCATACCAGATATGCATTTTTAAAAAAAACGTTTATAAACAGGAGGTTTTTCTAATTTTAGGTCAATAATACTGCCTTTGTTTAAGTTTTATTTCAATATATAATGCTATAATAAATCAAAAATTATGACTGAGAAAATGCTCAAATTTGTTGAAATAGGTCAGCAATCTCCACCTAAAAGAGATAAAGATCAGAGAAGTGAAGATTTTAAAGAAATTTATAAAGAATTTATCAATGATAGAGCTAAAGAGCAATCAAGTAGATGCTCTCAATGCGGGGTTCCATTTTGCCAAGTCCATTGCCCATTAAGTAATAATATTCCAGATTGGTTAAAACTTACTGCAGAAGATAGATTGGAGGAAGCTTATCATTTATCCCAAAGCACAAATAATATGCCTGAAATCTGCGGAAGAATATGTCCTCAAGACAGATTATGTGAAGGAAACTGTGTAATTGAACAATCGGGCCATGGCACAGTTACTATCGGATCCATAGAAAAATATATAACTGAAAATGCTTGGGAAAAAGGATGGGTAAAACCCATAAAAGTAAATTATGAAAAAAAACAAAGTGTAGGAATTATTGGTGCTGGACCGGCAGGGTTAGCGTGTGCTGAGGATTTGAGAAAGCTTGGATATCAGATTACAATTTATGATAGATATGACAGAGCTGGAGGCTTGCTGATTTATGGTATTCCAAACTTTAAACTTGAAAAATTTGTTGTAACAAGAAGGACAAAATTACTATTAGATTCAGGCATAAAATTTGTTCAAAATTTTGAAGTTGGAAGAGATGAAAATTTAGATCAATTAAGAGAAAAGCATGATGTAGTTTTAATTGCAACGGGAGTTTACAAGCCTAGAGAAATTGAAATACCAGGATCAGACTTACACAACATATTTCCAGCAATGGAATTTTTAACTGCATCAAATAAAAAAGGTCTTGGTGACAATGTAAAATTATTTGATGATGGAACTTTAAATGCAGAGGGTAAAAATGTTGTAGTCATAGGAGGGGGAGATACAGCTATGGATTGCGTAAGAACCTCTGTAAGACAAAAAGCTAATTCAGTTAAATGTTTATATAGAAGAGATAAAAAAAATATGCCAGGATCAGCTAGAGAAGTAAACAATGCAGAAGAAGAAGGTGTTGAATTTGTATGGCTAAGTTCACCTAAAGAATTTTTGGGCAAAAATAAAGTTGAAAGTTTAAATGTCAACAAAATAGAATTAGGTGAACCAGATGAAACTGGTAGAAGAAAACCAGTTGTAAATGAAAATGAGATATTTAATATTAAAGCAGATCTGGTGATAAAAGCATTGGGATTTGATCCAGAAAATTTACCAAAACTTTTTGATAAAGAGGAATTGCAGGTTTCTCAATGGGGAACTATTAAAGTAGATTTCAATACACTTGAAACCTCAGTCCCAGGAGTATTTGCAGCAGGTGATATAGTTAGAGGTGCTTCGCTGGTAGTTTGGGCAATTAAAGATGGAAAAGATGCATCTAAATCAATTCAAAATTACTTAGAAAGAAAATTAAATAACAAAAAAGATGTTGCATGATTAGTTTATACGAACGAAATAGAAAAAAATTAGAAAAAAATTATGCTTACAACAAAAGTATGGAACATGACGCATGTGGTGTTGGTTTGGTTGCCTCAACTGAAGGAAAAAAATCAAGGGAAGTAGTTGAATACGGAATTCAAGCTCTTAAAGCTGTTTGGCATAGAGGAGCTGTAGATGCAGATGGCAAGACAGGTGATGGAGCAGGTATTCATATTGAGATACCTGCAGATTTTTTTGCAGAAAAGGTTGAATTAACTGGTCATAAATTTGATAATTCAAAAATTTGTTTAGGCATGATCTTCTTGCCTCGTGATAATTATATTGCTCAAGAAACCTGTAGAACGTTAATTGAAAAAGAACTGACCAAGAGTAACTTTAGTATTTATGGATGGAGGCAAGTACCTGTAAATACGAAGGTATTAGGAGAAAAAGCTAATTCAACAAGACCTGAGATTGCCCAGGTTATATTTAGACATAACGACAAAAATCTTACAGGAAAAAAGTTAGAAATTAAAATTTATGAGTCTAGAAGAAAAATAGAAAAAGAAGCAAGAAACAATCTTTTAGATAATTTTTACATATGCTCTATGAGCTCAAAGTCAATAATTTATAAAGGAATGTTTTTAGCTGAGGCTCTTACAGACTTTTACCCAGATTTACAAGATAAGAGATTTGTTTCTAGATTTGCAATATTTCACCAAAGATTTTCAACCAATACAGCACCAAGCTGGGACCTTGCACAACCATTTAGATCTTTAGCTCACAATGGAGAAATAAATACTTTAAAAGGAAATTATAATTGGATGAAAGTTCATGAACAAGAGATGCAAAGTCCTAATTTCGATAACATTGAAAATTTAAAACCAGTTATAACTCCTGGAGCATCTGATTCAGCATCATTAGATAATGTATTTGAGTTGTTAAATATTGCTGGACACGCTGCCCCATTAGCTAAACTAATGTTAGTACCAGATGCTTGGTCGAAAAAAAGTAAAATTTTATCAAAAGATCATCAACAATTATTTAACTTTTTAAACAGTACAATGGAGCCTTGGGATGGACCAGCAGCAATAGCTGCTACAGACAATCAATGGGTAATTGGGGCTAATGATAGAAATGGTTTAAGACCGCTAAGATTTACAATAACAAAAGATAAACTTTTATTTGTTGGCTCTGAAACAGGAATGATTTCATTAAATGAAAAGAAAATTATTAAAAAAGGAAGACTTGGGCCAGGTGAAATAATTGGAGTTAATTTAGATAAAGGAAAATTATACACAAATAGTGAAATTAAAAATTTTTTAGCTAAGGAATTTAAACATTTTAACGCCCAAATAGTAGATTTAGACAAAAAAATAAATCTAGGTGATGAAAAAAATTTTTTCTCGGGGGATGATTTAAGAAAAAGACTCCACTCATTTGGTGTAACTATTGAAGATTTGGAAATGATACTCCATCCAATGGCTGAAGATGCAAAAGAAGCGACAGGATCAATGGGAGATGATACTCCACTTGCAGTGTTATCTGATAAATATAGACCTTTATATCACTACTTCAGACAAAATTTTAGCCAAGTGACGAATCCACCCATAGACTCTTTAAGAGAAAACAAGGTTATGAGTTTAAAGACTAGATTTGGAAATTTAGGCAATATATTGGATTTTAACAATCTTACTGAAGAAAATATTTATGTTTTAAATAGCCCAATTTTGTCAAACGCACAATTTGAAAGATTTACAAACTATTTTAATACTAAATCAACTTTAATTGATTGTACTTTTGATGAGAACGAAGATCTTGAAACTTCAATATTTCGAATTCAAAAAGAAGCTGAAATAGCTGCAAGGGAAGGAATAATTCATTTAATTTTGAGTGATAAAAATGTTTCAGATAAAAGACTAGCTATGCCAATGCTTATTTGCGTAGGATCTATCAATAGCCATCTAATTAAACAAAAGCTTAGAGGATATACTTCAATAAATGTTCAAACTGGGGAAGCTCTTGACACACATTCATTTGCTACTTTATTAGGTGTAGGTGCAACAACTGTAAATCCTTATCTTGCTTTAGATAGTATATATCAAAGATATGAAAAAAAATTATTTGGAAAATATGATTACGAAGAATGTGTTGTTAGATATATTAAAGCAATAAATTCTGGTTTATTAAAAATTATGTCTAAGATGGGGATTTCAGTAATTAGCTCTTACAGAGGAGGATGTAATTTTGAGACCGTAGGATTAAGCAGAACAATAGTTTCTGAATATTTTCCAGGCATACTATCAAAAATATCTGGTATAGGACTTCAGGGAATTGAAAAAAAATTAAGACTAATTCATGGAGAGGCATTCAAAAGAGATGGTGCAGTTTTGCCAATTGGTGGAATTTATAAATATAGAAAAAATGGTGAAACACATCAGTATCAAGGAAAACTTATTCATCTTTTGCAAAGCGCAGTAACTAGTAATTCCTACGAAGCTTATAAAAAGTATGCACAGGGTATTTACGATTTGCCACCAATAAATTTAAGAGATTTGATAGATTTTAGAAAAAGATATTTAAAGAAGTCAATTAATATTAGTGAAGTTGAACCTGTAGAAAATATATTAAAAAGATTTGGAAGTGGAAGTATGTCTCATGGAGCTTTATCAAAAGAGGCTCATGAAACGCTAGCAATAGGAATGAATAGAATTAAAGGTGCTTCTTGCAGCGGTGAAGGTGGAGAAGATGAAGAAAGATTTAAATTGATGCAAAATGGAGATAGTGCTAATTCAAGAGTAAAACAAATCGCATCTGCAAGATTTGGTGTAACAATAAATTATTTAAATAATTGTAACGAAATTGAAATAAAAATGGCTCAGGGAGCGAAGCCTGGAGAGGGTGGACAACTACCAGGATTTAAAGTATCGAAAGAAATAGCAAAACTTCGGCATTCAACACCTGGTGTAACATTGATTTCACCACCACCTCATCATGACATTTATTCAATCGAAGATTTAGCTCAATTAATTTATGATCTTAAACAAATTAATCCTTATGCAAGAATTGGGGTAAAACTTGTTGCATCATCTGGGATTGGGACAATTGCCGCTGGAGTAGCTAAAGCCAAAGCTGATATTATTTTAATTTCAGGACATAACGGAGGCACGGGCGCAACACCACAAACTAGTGTGAAGTATGTTGGAATTCCTTGGGAAATGGGCCTTACAGAAGCAAATCAAGTCCTAACTCTAAATCAATTAAGATCTAAAGTAACTCTAAGAACTGATGGAGGAATCAAAACAGGAAGAGATGTTGTAATAGCAGCAATGATGGGTGCAGAGGAATACGGAGTAGCAACAACAGCTCTTGTTGCAATGGGATGTATAATGGTAAGACAATGTCATTCAAATACTTGTCCTGTAGGTGTATGCACCCAAGATGAGAAGTTAAGAGAAAAATTTACAGGTACTCCAGATAAAGTGGTAAATTTGTTTAGATTTATCGCTGAAGAAGTAAGAGAGATTTTAGCAGATCTTGGATTTAAGAATTTAAACGAAATTATTGGAAGAACAGATTTATTAAGACAAGTTAATAAGGCATCTCCAAATTTAGATGATCTGGATTTAAACCCTTTATTTGTTCAAGCAGACGCAGGTGAAAGCAAAAGATATTGCGAAACTAAAGAAATTAATATTGTTCCTCCAACTTTAGATGAGAATATTTGGCCAGAAATTGAGACAGCTATAGATAAATCACAAATAATACCAAATAATTTTGTTATTAAAAATACTAATCGCGCAGTAGGAACTAAAATTTCTCATAATCTTTATAAAAAATTTGGAAATGAAAAAATTGAACCTGAAAAGTATGTGTTAAATTTTAAGGGTTCTGCAGGCCAGTCATTTGGAGCATTTGGAATTAAAGGACTAAAATTAGTTTTAAAAGGAGATGCAAATGATTATGTTGGTAAAGGATTGTCTGGAGCAACAATTTCAATAAAATTACAAGATGAAAGTAATTTAATATCAAATGAAAATACTATAATTGGGAATACTGTATTATACGGTGCAACATCTGGAAAATTATTTGCCGCTGGTCAAGCGGGAGAGAGATTTGCTGTCAGAAATTCTGGGGCTAAAACTGTGATTGAGGGATGTGGAACTAATGGCTGTGAATATATGACTGGTGGTACTGTAATAATTTTAGGATCGATAGGAGATAACTTTGCAGCTGGAATGACAGGAGGTATGGCATTTGTATATGACAAAGCAGGAGAATTTGAGAAAAAAGTAAATCCCGAGTCAGTTGTTTGGCAAAAACCCGAAACAGATTATTGGACTGGAGAACTTAAAAATATGATTAAAAATCATTTTGAAGAAACAAATTCAAACATTGCAAAATCAATTATGGATAATTTTGAAAATGAATTAGAATTTTTTTATCAAATATGCCCAAAAGAGATGTTAGATAAATTAGAAAACCCAATTACAAAAAAAATAACTACGAGTAAAGCTAGTTAATTAACAGTTTTTATCATTTTATCTAATTCTTTTAGAATTTTTTTTTGATGTTGTTTCTTGAAAAGACTGTGGTCACCATTTTTAATAATAAATAATTTCTTACTAGCATTAAGAAATGTTTTTAAAAGTCTTCTCGAAAAAATTAGTGGAATGGCTTCGTCTTTACTTCCATGAAATAAGCTCACGGGTAATTTTGAATAAATTTTTTTGTTAAAAACTAAATTTTTTCTTCCATCTTTAATTAATTGATAAGTAATTGGATACTCAAATCCCCCATGTTTTAAGTTGTAAACACCTTTTTTTATCGTTTCTGCTTTCATTTTTTTGGTAAATTTTTTCCACATTACTTTTTCTAGAAATTCTGGAGCAGATCCTATTCCAATAAACCCCTTTATTTGCTTAGAGAAAAATTTAAATTGATTGAAAGATAACCAAGACCCCATGCTTGATCCAATTAAAATAAAATTTCGACCTTTAATAATTTTTTTTAATGCAGCTTTTACCTGTTTAGTCCATAAGCTTATATTGCCTTCGGTAAACTTTCCTGTTGATTTACCATGCCCTGAATATTCTATAGCTAGAAAACCTATTTTTTTTTTCTTACAATATTTTAGTAAAGTTTTGGGTTTTTCACCTTCTATATCAGACATAAATCCATGAAGAAATACTACGTAAAATTTTTTGTTAGATTTTGCAGTTAAATATCTAATTTTTATAAGTTTTGATATTTTTAAGTAATTAAATTTATTCATTAAAGTTTATTCAGCTTATTTCTTAATATATAACACTATTATATGTCATCAAAAATAAAAGTTTTGCAGGTTATACCTAAACTTGGTTATGGAGGAGCAGAGACTGGATGTTATGATCTTGCACACTATTTAGCAGAAAATTCAATAGGATCGTATATTCTTACAAGTGGAGGCGAATTAACAAAATATATAGATAAAAAAAAAGTTAAATTAATTAGACTTCCTGTACATAGTAAAAATCCAATTCTAATTTTAATTAATTCAATTATATTAATTTTTATAATTTTGTTTCTAGATATAAAAATCGTTCATGCTCGAAGCAGAGCGCCAGCTTGGTCTTGTTTTTTTGCTACAAAAATAACTAGAAGAAAGTTTGTAACTACATTTCATGGGACTTATAATTTTAATAACAAGCTAAAAAAATATTATAATTCAGTCATGGTAAAATCAGATTTAGTAATAGCTGGTTCAAATTTTATATTTTCTCACATTAAACAAAATTATTCAGATTATTTAAATCCACAAAAAAAATTTTTGGTAATATTCAGAGGAATAAATACTGAATATTTTAATAAAAATAAAATAACAGAAAACGATCAAACAAAATTGATTGAGATTTGGGGGATTAATAAATCAAAACCATTAATACTATTTCCTGGTAGACTTACCTCATGGAAAGGTCAAGAAGTTTTTATTGAAGCATTAAAACTAGTAAATGAAAAAGTTATTTCACACAATTTAAATAATAACGATATTTCTGATCAAATTTATTTTAATGCTGTAATTCTTGGAAGCGATCAGGGGCGCAAGGTTTATAAAAAAAAACTAACAAGACTAATCGAGCAATATAGATTAAATGGTCAAGTCAAATTGATTGATAATTGTAAATTAATGCCTTTAGCTTATAAAATATCTGATTTGGTTGTTTCTGCATCAATTGAACCAGAGGCATTTGGAAGAGTGGCAGTAGAAGCACAATCGATGGAAAAAGTAATAGTTGCAAGCAATATTGGTGGCTCAAATGAAACTATTGTTAATGAAAAAACTGGATTTTTATTTGAAGCAGGAAATCCAGAAGATTTAAGTAAAAAAATTATATATGCTCTAAATTTAGAGCCTAGTAGATTGAAATTTATGGGAATTGAGGGTAGAAAAAATGTTGAGAAAAAATTTAATGTTGAAAAAATGTGTTTTTCTACATATTCAGAGTACAAAAAATTATTTAATTAATGCCAAATATAAAATTACCA
>MDTB01113395.1_pt1 | contig 18679 bp, 19 predicted proteins | sample 811161 | NCBI WGS metagenome assembly MDTB01 (sample SAMN05326650, study PRJNA326480) | marine metagenome | isolation source: seawater | place: Mediterranean Sea | collected 2009
TGGAAGCGCAGTAATGCGTGCAGCTGACCAGTACTAATAGCTCAATTGGCTTGATTTATGCACTGAAAAAAATTTTATTATTAGATTTAATATTGATATTAAAAAATGGTTATTCATTTATATTATAACCCATGTACAAAAATAATATGAATAGTCATTATTTTTTTTCCAAAAAAATTTCAAAATTTTATAAAAAAAATGTTTATTTTAAACTCGAGTCCCATAATTTAACTGGAACACATAAAGACAGGGAAAGTTTAGAATTAATTAATTTTGCTTTAAAAAAAAATTTTAAAAAAATTGGATGTGCATCTACTGGAAATTTGGCTGTATCATTAGCATTTTATTCTAAACTTAAAAATCTAAAATGTTATATCTGGCTTAACAAAAATATTAATATAATACCATTACTTAAAGAATTAGGAGCAAATATATATATATAAAAAATTTCCCCTCTCAACTTTATATAAAAAAAGTAATGAATTTTTTAAAAAAAACAAAATATTAAGTGTCAATCCAGGACAGTTTGATGAAAAACTAATTGCAAACAAAAAAATAACTACAGAGATTTTAAAAATAAATAATAAAACTAATTGTATCGTTTCAAGTGTAAATAATGGCAGTCATATTTTGGGTATGAGTAAAAAGACTAAAAACATCAAATTTTATGGCATTTATACTAAATCAAAGCTCGCAGAAAGTATTAATTCATTTTCATTAGCTGAATTAAAAAAAAAAGAATTAAAAAAAAAAATATTTTTAATTAACGCAAAAGACAAAAATATTATTACCGGATTTAAGTTATTATCTAAAGAAGGCCTTTTTCTAACTGGTCCATCATGTGCAATAGTAGGATCTTTAGATAAAATTCCTCATAAAAATATTTGCTGTATATTAAGTGGCTATGCTAGAACTAATCTTGTTGAGATGCAAAAAATTATTTTTAAGAGCAAAAAATCTCCAATAATTTAAATTTATTTCAGAGATTTCAAATATTTACACCAATCATTAAAATCTCCATTTTTCATAAAATGTTCATTGAATAAGTTTCTTGCTTCTACTGTTTCTTTCGCATTCCACCATATTATTGGGTCTTTATAAATTGTAATTAAATGATCAACCATTTGATTAGGATTTGTAAATATTATTTTATTTTTTTTAAAAATATTATAAATTTTCTTTCCATTTAGACTTAAATTCCACAAATCGTCTTTTAATAACAGCATTGTAGGAATTCCTGAGTCCATGGATTGAAAAAAAGTAGTGCTTATTGAGGTATTAATTAGAATTTTAGAAGAATATATATCTTTGTAAACATCTTTTATATTGGAACAAACCTTTCTTTTAAAAAAGCTATTCAAATTTTTATTCAAATTCCAAGGATCAAATTGTGGATTATTTCTTATTATAATTTTATTTTTGAGTTTTAATGGCAAATTATTAAAAAAGAATTTCCAATGATTAAGGTATGACATAATTTGAGAACTTAAAACTCTATCTTCTAATCTATAAGTGTACAAACTTGAGCTAGAGGTAAAAAACAATATTCTATTTTTAAAAAAAATTTTATAAATCTTTTTTAAATTTTGTCCTTCTTTATCCAAAAAATTTGGATTTAATTGAATATATTTTTTAGATGGTTTATCTTTTTTTTCCCATCCAATTAGTTTGTCAGATACATTTTCCCAAGAATTAAAATTTACCTCTTTCTCAATAGTACCACCATGATGAGCAATTATTAATTTTGAATTCTTAGACTCAATTTGTTCTGCCAGCCAAACTTTAAAGAAATCATTATTTACATGACCATATACAGTAAAAATATATTTACTTTTTAGATTAATTTTTTTAGTAATTGCTCTAATTTTATTCATGCCTTCTAAATGTGAAATGGGAAAGAAATTAATTATTTTTCTTACTATTATTTTTTCAAAAGAATTTTGAGTATTAAAGTTAATGGTTATATTTCTTTGATTAATTTTCTTCTTAAGTTCTATATTTCTTGTAAAAACATTATGTTTATTGAAAAAACTTCCTTGGGTTAAACAAAACTTAAGTAAATTATAATCATTTAACTTTTCATCAAAAAAAATAAATTTACATTTTTTTGATTGAAAAGATTTAAATTCTTTGAGTAATTTATTTTTTGACCAATAATTAAAAGGCCTTTTTTTTGTATATTTTTTTTTGCGTTTTATTTTAGCAATTTTTACTTTAAAGTTTTTCTTAATTAATTCTGAAAATATACAATTATTCCAATAATGGGTACTAACCTTTGTGAATAAATCGTTAAAATCTTGAGTAATGAAATCTTGCGAAGAATAATTCACAATAGGTATTTGAAGAATTCTGTGTTTTTTAACAGCTATTGAAATAGTTTGCCAACGATCCCAAAGTATTGATAGTAGTTGTACTAAAGTTGGTCCAACAATTATTTCCCAGTATTTTTTCGATTTTTTTGTACCATGATAAACATTTAAAGATTGAGATACAGCAGGTAAAATTTTTTTATAAAGAGATGTTAAATAGATATGACCAATTTGAAGTTTTTTTTTAATATTTAAGTGGTAATCACATACTTCATATTTATTCTGATTATCTTTAAGTTTATTATTAACTAAACACCATTCACCAAGGAATAGATCATCCCTACCACCTTTTATTTCTTTTAATCCAGTTGTAATAAGATTTTTGTAAATTTTTTTTTTCATTAATATTTTAAAAAAACTTTATTATCTTTTTTATATAAAAGATTCAAATCATTATAAAAATCGTCATATTTATAAATTAAAATTTCAGAATTATAAAATTTGTGTTTAAAAAAATATTTTTTTTTTTTTAATTTTGATAAAGTTTTTGAAAAAGTAAATATACTTTTTTTATCATTAAGATTTTTTCTTAAAAAAGCTGAATAATTTGACCCCACCAGTTTTCTATTTTTAAAAAGTTTTGTTTTAAATACTTTATTAAATCTATATTTAGCGTTATTTAAATGTTCTATATGATGAACTAGGGTATTGCCTTGAATTAAAGGTCTGCATAGATTTAAAAAATAACAATTTTTTTTATAGAGTTTTCCATGCACTGAATTTTTACTGAATGCAGACTTGTCAATCTTTTTTATTATATTTGCATTTTTCCCTATTGCTATAAACGAAAAAAGAGGATGCTCTGATCGAACGTGTTTTTTTTTTTTAAGAATATAATTTCCTAAAAAACCAACTTTCGATTTTGTTGAGTCAAGATGAAAATCATCTATTGTATTGTAAGAAAATGCTGGCACAATGCATGTGATATTTTTCTTTAGAAATAAATTTAATAACTTATTAACAAATATAGTTGGTTTTTTTTTTTCAATTTCAAAAATTGTTCTAAAGTCACTGTAAATATAAACATATTTAGCTTTATAAATTTTTGAAATTTTAAATATTTTATTTATTTTATTTATCATTAAAATGTTTTTACTAGTATTTTATAATCAGTAATATAAATTTGAAACTTTTCATCAGAAACTTTAAATATTTTCTGTTTTTTTTTATTCTTTTTTACTGAAATGATTTGTCTAATTTCTTTTTTTTGTTTTTTATATAAAAAGTTTATTCTACCCCATTCACTTTTAAATGGACCTGTATCTCCTGCTTTAAACAATTTATTAAAATAATTCAAATCCCATTCTCGATTTAATTTTCCATTATTTGGAATATATTTAGGAAATTTTTTTATTTTATCAGGATTATTTTTAATAAGATTTATTTTTTTTTTATTTAATTTTTTCTTAATAAATTTTTCGAATACATCTTTAGTTGTATTTCTTAATTTGTTCATAGCAATAAATAAAGAATCATTTTTATTTAGACTAGTTTTTTTTATTAAAATAATATCACCACCATCTATTTTTGTTGTCATTTGATGAATTGAAGAACCTATATTTTTTTCTTTGTTAAAAATTGATCCAGATACACAATTTTTCCCTGGATAATAAGGTAAAATACCTGGATGAATATTGAAACATTTAAACTTAAAAAACTTGAGATACTTTTTGTTGAGAATTATATTTGAATAAATACTGACTAATAAATCACTTTTTTTACTTAAGATTTTGAATTTATTAAAATTATTAGTTAAATGTTTTTTTGAGTAAAAAAATACATTATTTTTTTTACATATTGTTTTTACTAAATTTTCATATTTTTTATCAGAACATATAACATATGAAATTGACATATATCTTTTACTAATTAATTGTTTTAAGCAATCTACCCCAGTAGACTCCCCTATAATTAAAGCTATAGATTTAGTTTTCTTCTGATTGTAATATGTCTTCTTCAATTTTTTTTTTATTTATTTTATCGTTAATATTAAGAGGAAATTTCTTATAAAAAATTAATTTTTTTGGTAAGGAATATGTGGGTAAATTTTTTTTTAGTTTATTTAAAATTAAATTTTTGCTAATTTTAATATTTGTTTCTATCGCTAGGCAGAGTATTTTTAATCCATATAATTCTACCGCAACAACAATTGAATTATTTATCTTATTGATTTCGTTTGTTAAATTTTCAATTTCTTTAGTGTCAATTCTATAACCTGAAATTTTAACCGTATTATCTTTTCTTCCAATTATATGTAGCATTTTTTTTTTATCAAAATATCCCAGATCACCTGTCAGATAAGCAGGCTTATTTTTAAAACTAAAATAGTTTTTCATATTTTTTTCATCACCAATATATCCTTTGCTTACACTTTCACCAACCACACATATCTCACCTAATGAATTTTTTTTCACTCTTTTTTTTTTATCTAATATAATAATTTCCATTTTTTTTTCTGATCTACCAACAGGAATACTTTTCTTTTTCATTAAATTTTTATTATCATTAAATCTAATTTTATACATTGAATTAACTATTGATGTTTCAGTGGGACCCCAAACATTGAAAATTGTAATTTTTTTTTGATTTTGTCTCCATGAAAGAATATCTTTTTGAGGAAAAAAATCACCACCAGAAATTATTCTTGAAAGATATTTTATAGGTTTATTTACCAATGAAAATCTAACAAAGTTAGAAAAAAAAGCAGGAACAGAAAAAATAGATGTAATTTTATTCTTATTTATCTCTTTGACTGTTATGAAAGGGTTAGATGGATTGCTAAAAATATACATTGGAACATTAAAAAAAAGACCTGAAAATAAATCAAACATAGAGATATCAAATGAAAATTGAGTTGCAATACCAATTTTATGATTTTTCCAATTAAGATATTTTTTAGACCAGTAAAGTGTATTAAGGATATTGTTAAAACTTAATTTTACACCTTTAGGCATACCTGTTGAACCTGATGTAAATAATATATAAAATATATTTTCTGGATTTGAAAAAAAATTCTTTTTGTAAACCTTTATTTCGTTAGAATTTTTTTTAATATTAAATTCACCTGGTAAATTAATTTTTTTTTTTGAACAATTAACATATTTTTTACAATTTAGTTTTTTTAGAATAAGTTTTATTCTTTCTTTAGGAACACTTTCAGATATTGGACAAAAAGCTTTATTCGCAAAAACAATAGATAAAATACCTACTACACTTTCTACATTTCTGGATATAATTAATGGTACATAGGGAGATTTTAATTTCTTAATATTTTGAGCATTAAAGTATGCAAGATTTATAAGTTTTAAATAAGTAAAAGATTTAGTTTCATCAAATAATATTTTTTTATTTGGAAAATTTTTACAATTGTCTATTATTTTTTCTATTAGGTGATTTTTTGTCATGAGATAAAAATTCAATAAAGATGTTGTTATTGTAAAAAAAAGCAGTTTTTAAATTACCACCAAAACATGGAATATTTGTTTGAAATTGATTTACAAAAATATAACCTTTTTTTTTCATAAATTTTTTTTTTATTTTTTCTAAATTTTTCGTAAAGTATGCAAAATGATGTATAGAGGGACCATTTTTTTTATAATGATTAAAAACTGTAGAATTTTTATTTAATGGTATAATGAATTCCATCCAAAGATTGTTGGACTTATTGTATTCTAAAATAATTTTATTATTTTGAATTTTATCTAAATAAATAAATCTTTTTTTTGGTTTTAGATAAAAATTTGTAAGATCTTTTTCTTTAGAAACTATTCCAATATGGTGTATTTTCATATCAAATTTTTATTAAGTCACTATATTTATGAAACTTCTTAAAAATTTTTGGATCTGAAATATTAATTTTTTTTTTTGTTTTTTTTTCAATCATTGAAGAAAGAGTTAATATATCAAGAGAATCTATCAACCCTTCAGAAATAAGGTCTTTTTTTTTAATATTATTTAAAGAAATATTACCAGATTTATTTTTTAAAAATTCATCAACAATATTTTTTACAGTATATTTTTTTATCATAATTAAATTCTTTTGATTATTTTTTTTGATTGAAGAATTTTATAAAAATCCATCAGCCTAAATTTACTTATTTTTAATTTTTTTGCAATTTGTTCTACTGTTCTATTCCCATTCGATAAAAAAATTAACCATAATATTGTATCGATAAAATTAATTTTTTTTCCTGGAACATTTTCTCCTCCAAGAGTAGGATAAAGAGAATATTTTGATAACATTGGCTCACACTTTGTTTTTAAAGTTTTAAATATTATTTGACTTTCTATTTTAACTATTAAGCCTTGGTACAATTTTAACATCTTAAACAAGTTTTCACTTTTTACAAAGTCTAAATTATCAGCTGAGGTATGATATTGTTTATATTCAAAATATTTATCTTTATGAATTGAAGCTGAATTAATATTAAAAAATTGTGAAGAAAATTGTCTTTCATCACTTCCGTGAATATCAAATTTATATTTTTTTGCTCTTATTTTGTTTTCATTAAGTACTTGATTTATTAAAGTATTAATAAAGTGATCATCATCAAAACTTTGTTTAAAGCTAATTTTTCCAGGACCTCCAACATTGTTTACCATTAATGCGAATAAAACATTTTTAATTTTTTTTTCATTAATTTTGCAATAGGCTATTGCTCCAATAGTTTCTGGAATAAATATTATTCTGTAGGTCCAGTATCTATTTTTTAGGCTCTTAATGAATTGAGTTAAATAGGTAGTTAAAATGATGCCACTTAGATTATCATTAGCCATTGAGGGATGACATATGTAGGTTGATATCAAGATTTCTTTTTGTGACTTACCTTTAATCAAAATTTCACCAAAATCCATTTTTGATTTTTTAAATTTTGTATCAATATTTACATAAAATTTCTTTTTATAATTAATTATTTTTTTTAAATTTTTTTGTTCTACACAAAATCCCCAATCTTTTTTGTAATATGATGTTTTGTAAGGAATTGCATTTGTCAGATTTTGTTTTGTATATAATTTTTTTGACAACTGCTTTGCTGTTAGATAACCCCTATAACTTGAACTATAATTTACTATAGAAAGATTATTATTTTTATAATCTATTATATAATTTCCTTCCGTGTCTTTTACATAAGCATTTTTGACAATCCATTCGTGAGGAACCTTCCAGTCATAAACAGCTGTTCCCGATTTAATACTTAAAATTTTGATAGGTATTTTTTTTTGAATATATCTAAGTGTTTTTAAATTTCCTGAACCAGTTAAGCTTCGATTAATTGGAAATAAATTAATTAAATCTTCATTAATGCTTTTGGTTAAGTATCTTTTTATAAACATATCTCCTTTAGTAGATAATTTTACATTTAATTTTTTAAATATTCCGCTTAAATTTTTTAAATCTTTGTTTGTATCAACATCAAAATTTAAATATGGAAAATGTAAATTTTTATTACCGAAATACAACGAACTTTTAAATTTTTTGGAATTATTCCTTATATATTTAGTTACATGCTCTCTATCCTCCGATGATTTTGCATTAAAAAATGCTTCTTTTAGACATTTACTCTTAAAAATTTCAGCACCAAACCCACTTGCATAAATTGAATTTTTAGAGACTAGAAAGTTCTGTAAATAGTCATTTTTATTGTAATTTTTTTTAAAATATAAAATGAGTTTTTCTATTTCTTTTTTATCAATTAATGGGTTATCAGCACAAACTCTTACAATTATATCTGAAGGAAATTTTTTAGAGCATAAATAAAATCTTTTTAAAACATTTTTTTCACTCCCAGCAAAAACTTTTAAATTATTTTTTTTTGCGATCTTTATAATATTTCTGTCTACGATTTTATTAGACGTTGCGATTATCACATTATTAACAAACCTTATTTTTTTTAACCTCAAAATAACCCATTCTAAAATCTTGTATTTACCAAGCATCATAAACATTTTATTTTTTATTCTTGTTGAATTTGATCTAGCTTGAATAATTAGGGTTACCTTCATCTTATCTAATCTTTAAATCTACCCCTCATAAAATTTCTTATTTTGAGTTCTTTTTTTGAGGGTCTTTTTATTTCACTCCCAAGCATTAAAGAAATTAGATCTATATTTTTTCTGAGTTTTTTTAAATCTTCAAAATCAGCAGATAAAATATGATCCGTTCCTTTAAAACTTTTATCTAATGTAAAATGCTTTTCGATAACAGTAGCACCTAACGATACTGCAATTTCAACTGCAAGATTTCCTATACAATGATCTGAATAACCTATTGTAAATTTTGGGAATTCCTTTTTAAGTTTTGGAATAGCAAGTAAATTAGAATTTCTTGGTTTTAAAGGATACTCACTCACACAATGCATTATTACAACTTCGGTATTATTGAGATATTTCAATGATTGATTTATCTCTCTAATATTTGACATACCAGTAGATAAAAAGACCTTTTTTGTTTTCTTATCTAAATATTTTAAAAGTTTTTTGTTTGTCATTTTACTTGAAGCCACTTTTATTTCATCGAGTTTTAATCTTTCACATAAAAATTCTGCTCTTTCTAGACTAAAGGGTGAACTTAAAAAATTTATTTTCTTTTTTTTACAATAACTTTTAAGTTGAACGTGTTCATTGTTTTTAAGGGAAACTTTTTTAAACCAATTATATTCAGGATCAGTTTTTTTTAGACAATTTTCGTTATAGGATTGAAATTTGGCATAATTAGCTCCAGACTTTTTTGCATTTTCGATTAATTTTTTTGCTAGACTAATTTTACCCAAATAATTTTCTCCAATTTCTGCAATCAATGTAATTTTTGAATTATTCATTTTTATTCTTTAGTATATTATCAATAATTTTTATATCTTCTTTTTTATATTTGTCATTTATTTCATCCCACCCTCTTTTTTTTGAAACATAAGAATTTGTCATGTTATTTCTATGTATACGATAGATATAAAGATAATCTTCAATATGCTTAATATTATTAAAAGATTTGAGATACCTTAGATAAAGATCAATTTCTTCCCAAAAAAAATCTTTATATAATCCAATTTTTTTTAAGTAAGACTTTTTGAGAGCAACTGAACAAGATATCAAATGTCTTAAGTCTTTTTTTTTTATATTTTTCTTCAAGAGTTTATTCTTTTTTTTAATTAAATAATTTGAAAAAATAAAATCATAATTTTTTTCCGTATAATTATTAAATTTTGCAATAAAATTTTTTTTAACGTAGTCATCAGAGTCAATTCTTATTATATATTTTGTTTTGCAAAGTTTAATAGCTTTATTACAGCTTTTTACTAACCCAATATTTTTTTTATTTTTAATTATTTTTAGATTTTCTATATTACGATATTTTTGAGCAATATTAATAGAATTATCTTTTGAACAATCATCTACCAACATGATATTATATTTTTTCCTTGCTACAGACTGATTACAAATAGATTCAAGGCAACTTTTTAAATATTTTTCATTATTATAATTACAGATTATAACTGTTATTAGTTTCAAACTTTAAAATAATTAGATGATTTAATTAAATAATCTTTACCTAAAGATTTATAAAATTCAATTGAGTCCTTTAAAGTCTGCTCATAGCTAAAGTTTAATTTTAAATTAAATTTTTTAAAAAGTTCTTCATGATTTACTGCAACAATTTTTGTATTTAAAGCCTCTCCAACTCTCATTGGTAAGTATTTGATCTTGGATTTACTATTTGTCATTTTAATGATTTTTTCAGCAACATAATTACAAGTAAGTGCTTGACCAGTGCCTACATCGTAAACTCTTTTATCTTTTCCAACACCACTTCTAGTTGAAACAATTGCAATATTTGCTATATCTCTTACGTCAATAATATCAATAGTTTGCTCACCAGTACCATAAATCTCTATATCTCTATCCAAAAGAGCATCACATATGGCCAAAGGTATAAACTTTCTTACAGGAAATAGATGTTGTCTAGGTCCAGACGCATTCAACCATCTTAGGATTGTCAAATCCATATCATAAACATCTCTATACATTCTTGCAAAATTTTCGGCGGTTATTTTAGAAATTGTATAAGTATTTTCCCAATACGTTTTAAAGAACGGTTTTGTTGGATGAAAAATTCTTTTAACTTTGTTATCTAAACATGATTGAATTACATTAAAAGCTCCTTTGATATTTGTATCAATCGCTCTTTCAGTTTGAAAAACTAATTCACTTGTTCCTAATACACCTGCACAATCATACACTTCTTCACAATCGATAATTGCTTTATCAATTGCAGTCTTATAACAAATATCACCATCAATATATCTCACATTATCCTCTATTTTAAAAATTGGTGCTGCGATATCAAAAATTTGAATTTGATTATTTTTATCTTTCGAAAGCTGGTCAACAATAAAACTTCCAATAAACCCTGAGCCACCTGTAACTAAAATTTTCATATTTTTTATCCTTTATAATATACTGGAACACACCAGTGATTTTTATTTACCCAGTCCGTATTTGGAAGATTAATTTTATCTCCAAAAATTCTATGACATCCTTTTTCATAAACTTTTCCCGTTCCATTTTTTATTTTTTGAAAAACAATAAACTTATAAAAACCAGAAATCATTTTATCTGGTAAATTTAAAGTATTTGAATAATTACTTTTAATTTTATTAACATAATTATTTTTCCACTCAATAATATCTCTCAATCTATCGATTTGAACACAACCTAGAGCCGCGTTAAATTCATTCATTCTAAAATTTTTTCCAATAGTTTTTAAATTAGGTTTTCCATAATTTCTAAATTGCTTAGCAAATTTGATAAGATTTTTATTCTTTGAAACTAAAATTCCACCTTCACCTGTTGATATGGTTTTAGTTGCATAAAAAGAATAGACCCCTGCATCTCCCCAAGTTCCAGCCCTTTTACCATTATAACTCGCACCATGAGCATGTGCACAATCTTCAAATAAAAGAATTTTATTTTTTTTACAATAATTTGCGATTTCATTGATTTGAAATGCTATATGCCCTCCTATATGAACAATCCAAACAGCTTTTGGCTTATATTTTTTGACTTTTATTTTTAAGTCTTCAAATGACATACAAAGATCATTCTTATTACAATCAACAAATTTTATTTTACACCCTAATTGTTTTGATATTAAAGGAGTAGCTTGAAATGTATTTGAGGGACATAAAACTGTTTGATTTTTTAAATTAAAGAATTCAATTATTGGTTCGGTAGCACCTGTCCAGCTAGAAAAACTAAGACATTCTCGATTAATATATAAACTACATTTATCTTCAAATAATTGGGTATATTTTCCTTCAGACCAAACATTATTATTTAGAATATCGTCCCAGTAATTGAATAATTTTTTTTTATCTTGTTTATCAAATCCTATTTTGAATTTCATACTCGATAATAATTTAATATTTACTTATTAATTTTATATGATACTGTTCAATTGTTGAACAGACATATATTACAATATGCTAAATAGTCAAGATAAACTAGAAATACTTAGAGCATTAAGTCAAAAAAGCTCAAAATCACAAAGACAAATTTCGAAAACGTCAGGTTTTAGCCTAGGTAAAGTCAATTATTGTTTAAAAGCTTTAAAAGGCAAAGGTTTAATAAAAATAAAAAATTTTAAAAAAAATGAAAATAAGAATTCATACATCTACTTATTAACTCCAAAAGGCATAATACAAAAAGGTAAACTTACTTATAATTTTATGAAAAAGAAAATGAAAGAATACGACGAATTAAAATCTGAATTAGACGAGATAAAAAGAGAAAATAAATAACAAAATAAAGATATATTTATGAGCTATTTAGTAACAGGTGCTGCAGGTTTTATTGGAATGCATTTGTGTAAGAGACTTTCTGATACTGGTAATAATAAAGTAATTGGAATTGATAATTTTAATAATTATTATGATGTAAATTTGAAGAAAAACAGAATTAAAAGTCTTTTAAAGAATAAAAAGTTTAAATTTTTTAAAAAAGACATTTGTAACTTTTCAGATTTAAATAAAATAATAAAGTCAAATAAGATAAAAATTATTATTCATTTAGCTGCTCAGCCAGGAGTAAGATATTCCATAGAAAAACCAAATGTTTATACAAAGAATAATTTATTAGGTTTTGCCAATATTTTAGAAGCTTCAAGACAAAATAATATTAAACATTTACTTTTTGCTAGTAGTTCAAGTGTATATGGGAAAAAAAATAAGAAACCTTTTCAAGAGGTAGACAATACTGATTTTCCACTTAATTATTATGGGGCTACAAAAAAAGCCAATGAAGTAATGGCATATTCATACAGCTATCTATATTCAATGAGAGTTACTGGGTTAAGATTTTTTACTGTTTATGGCCCATGGGGAAGGCCAGACATGAGCCCATATTTATTTACATATGCTATAGCAAAAGAAAAATTGATAACACTTTTCAATAATGGAAACTTATACAGAGATTTTACTTATATTGATGATGTAATTGATGCTGTCGTATCAATAGTGAAGAAAAAAAAGACCAAAAAAAATTATAATTTATTAAATATTGGAAGAGGTAAGCCAATTAAAGTAAATAGATTTTTGAACTATATTAAAAACAATTTAAATAAAAAATTAATTATCAATAATGTAGCAAAACCTAAAAGTGATATGTCTTTTACTTATTCAAATAATAGCAAGCTTAAAAATTTATTTAAGTTTAAACCAAAAATATCTTTGAAAAACGGTGTTAAAAATTATGTTAATTGGTTTAAAGAATATTATCTATGATGAATAAAAAAATAAAATTTGGTATTATCGGACTAGGAAGAGTTATTGAAAAGCGTGTTGCCAATGTATTTTTAAAAGAAGTTAAGAACGCAAAAGTCGTGGCTGTATATGATAAGAACAAAAGGAAAAATTTAAAATATTCAAAAGTTTTTAAATGTAAATTTTCTAAAAATTTAAATCAATTTTTTAAAAATAAAATTGATATTGTTTACATAGCAACAGAATCTGGCAATCATTATAAAATAGCCATGGAATGTTTTAAAAATAAAAAGAATGTTATTGTTGAAAAACCACCAACACTTACAATAAAAAAATTGAGATTATTGGAAAAAGTAGCGTTGAAAAAAAGATTAGATTTTTTTTGTATTTATCAGAACAGATATAATTCTTCCGTTGTTTGGGTTAAAAAATATTTACCTAGGATAATGAATAAAATTATATTTGTTAATTTAAAACTTCTTTGGTCACGTCCTCAATCTTATTATAATGATTGGCACGGCAATTGGAAAATGGATGGTGGTGTTTTAAGTCAACAGGGCATACATTATATTGATTTGTTAACATATCTTTTTGGAAAACCTTTGAGTGCTGTTACACAAATATCAAATAAATCAAATAAATTAGAAGCTGAAGATACTCATTCAGGACTAATAAAATTTAGGAATTTTACATGCTCAGTATTGTTAACCACTGCCTTAAGACCAAAAGATGTAGATGCTTCAATTGAAATATTTACAGAAAAACAGATAATAAAATTACATGGGTTATGTTGTAATAAAGTTAAGGTCTCTTTTGGTGAAAAACAATCAGCAAAACAAAAAAATGTTTCTAAAAGATATTCAATAGAGGTTCCTTCTGGATATGGTCTATCTCATAAAGCTGTTATTCAAAATGTTACAAAATTTTATTCAAAAAATAGAAAAACAGAGAAACCATTAAGAGCAATTCAAACCCTAGATACATTGAAATTGATACATATGATGTATGAATCTTCAAAAAAAAAAAATTGGGTTACCTATAGAAAAAATATTAACTCTCAACTTGGTTATCAAAATTGAAAATAAATAAATTAATCACAAATAAGATAATTTTTCCTAAAAAAAATAATTATGCAGCTATTATTGGCACATCTCCATCGAAAAGTGCAAGATCACCTAAACTTTGGAATAAAACTTATAAAAAACTAAAAAGCAAAACAAAAATGTTACCATTAGATGTAAAAAAAAAAGAATTAAAAAAATTAATGAGAATATTAAAAAAAGATAAAAATTATTTAGGTGGCTCAGTTACCATTCCATATAAGGAGGAAATAATTAAACATTTAGATAAAATTGACACAAAGGCAAAATTAATTGGTTCTGTTAATACAGTCGTAAGAAAGGGTAAAATTTTAATAGGCCATAATACTGATTATATTGGTTCATTAAGTACTCTCAAAAAAATCAATATTAATAAAAGAAAAAAAAATATTTTGATTATAGGATGTGGTGGAGCGGGTAAGGCTGTAATTTTGTCAGTTGATAACTATTTTAATCAATCTAATATTTTAATAAAGAACAGAAATATTACGAAAGCAAAAAAATTTGTTAAAAATTTTTCAAGTAGAAGAAATAAAATAAAAGTTTTAGAAAATCAATCAGATATTATTAGAATTAATCTGGATTTAATAATTAATTGTTCTTCACTTGGTTTTGATGAATGGATAGAAAATAAAAATAAGTTTATTAACAAAATTTATTTGTCACCACTATCATCAAATCAAAAATTTTATCCAACTAGTCACAAAAATTTAAATTATTTTTTTGAAAAAAATAAAAAAAATTACTTCAATTCTTTAGGGGAAACAATTTATATTCTCTCTAAAAATAAAAATGTAAAAGTTTTTGATATCATTTTTAAACCAGTAGAGACGATACTTTTGAGAACATCAAAAATAATGAATTTAAATTTTATTAATGGAAAATATATGAATTTGATCCAAGCAGTTGCTGGTTTTTCAATAGTAAATAAATATAATAAGAAAAAAAATATAGAAAGGTGTATGTCAAATGATTGAGAACAAATTTCCAGGAAAAGATATTTCTGATGAAGATTTAAAAACAAAATTTCCATTATCTTCATCAATCAATTCAAAAAAAATTGTAGAAATTTCAAAGGATATAAGTTTTGGAGGTGAAAATGTTCCATTTATTGCTGGTCCTAATGTTGTTGAGAACAAAGATTTGATGTTTAAATGTTGTGAGATATTAGAAAAAAATAAAATAAAATGTTTAAGGGGTGGAATTTATAAACCATTAACTTTTCCATATAGATCTGAAAAGTACTTTGAAGCAGGTGATGAGGGTATAAGAATTCTTGAAGATGTGAAAAAAAATTTTGACGTAATTATATTCACTGAAATTCTCGAAGAAAAAAAATTGAATTTAGTTAAAGATGTAATAGATGTAATTCAAATTGGTGCAAGAAATATGCAGAATTTTCCTCTAATTACTGCTGCAGCAAAAACTAAAAAACCTATTTTACTAAAAAGACATTTTGGATCTTCCATTAGAGACTTATTAGGCTCAGCTGAGTATGCTCTACTAGAAAAGAATGAAAAAGTTATTTTGTGTGAACGTGGTGTTTCTGCTCCACATACTCATAGAGCAAGTTCAAGATTTCTCCTTGATTTACAGGCAATACCAGCAATAAAAGACAATTCTTGTTTGCCAGTAATTTCTGATCCAAGTCATGCATGTTTTTGGCATGAGTGGGTTAAACCACTTACATTAGGGTCTATCGCAACAGGAGCAGATGGTATCATGATTGAGTTTCATGAAAATCCACGTGAGTCAGCAGTTGATCCTTTACAGGCGATTGATTTTAAAGAGTTTGAGGATTTAATTGAAAATAGTCAAAGAGTAGCAAATGCCATTGATAAAAAAATAGTATGATAAAAAAAATAAAGGTTTCAGTTATTGTTAGGACTCATAATGAGCAAGATTGGATAAGTAGATGTTTACATGAAATTCTGAAACAAAAATTTGAAAACTATGAAGTTTTATTAATTGACAACAACAGTACTGATAAAACATTAGATATAGTAAAGAAGAATTTCTCAAAAGTAAAAATTTATAAATTTAATCCAAAAAAATATTTTCCAGGGGATGCATTAAATTTTGGAATATCAAAAGCAAAAGGGCAATATGTTGCAATGATTTCTGGACATTGCATTCCAAAACACAACCAATGGCTCAATCAATTATATAAGAATTTTAAGTCCAAAAAAATAGCTGGCGTTTACGGAAAACAAGAACCCCTAGATACATCAGACCCTAATGATATAAGAGATTTAAAATATATATTTGGAGAAGATAAAAAAGTTCAAATCAAAGATCCTTTTTTTCATAATGCTAATAGTATGATAGACAAAAAATTATGGAAAAAAAATAAGTTTGACTCAAAAACCCCACATATTGAGGATAGAATATGGGCAAAAAAATTATTAGAGAAAGGCTATAAAATAATATATGAGCCTAAAGCACAGGTGTTTCATCATCATGGTTTAAATTATAGGGGTAATAGTTCAAGAATTAATAAGATAAGCCAAATTTTAATTAAAAAGAACAATCAAAGCAAAATTAAAGATTTAATATCGATAATACCAATTATAAAGCCACTAAAAATAAAAGATAATTTTATATTATTTGATTTATTAAAAGAACTTCAAGAAGTTAAAAAGATTAAAAAAATATTCGTAATTTGTAATGATGATACTTTAAAAGAAAAGTGTAAATTAAAAAATATTCTATTTCTAAAAAGAGACATAAATTTAACAAAAGATTATTTAGGAACAGACTATATACTTAAAGATATTTATAAAAAAAAGATAAAACCATATTATAAATCTTCTCATATATTGATTGCTGAGGAACCTTATATTTTAAAACCAAAAAATTTTTTCCAAAACCTCATTGACTCATTTGATAAAAATTATGATGCTGTGACACCTATCTGTAAAAGTCGACAACACAATATTTGGCAAAAGAATAAATCAGGTGAAATAGAAATTCTTTTCAAGTCATCACTACCTTCAAATGTATTAAATCATAAAATTTTTCAAGAATTAAAAGGCTTAGGATATTTGGTTAGAGCTGATGTTTTTGAGGAAAGTGTGAGGGATGGAATGAATACTAAATTTTTTGAAATTGATAATGAATATTCATTTAAATTAACCAATAAGGTCAGTAATTTTTTGAAATGAAAAAAAAATTATTAATTATAATTCCAGCAAGAGCTGGTTCAAAAAGAGTTAAAAATAAAAATATCCGAAAATTTAAAAAATCTAAAAATAATCAAGATACTTTACTGGGTATAAAAATCAAAAGTTGTTTGAAAGTAAAAAATGCCAAGGTAATAGTTTCCACAGAAAGTAAGAAAATAGCAAATTACGCAAAAAAGTTAGGTGCTGAAGTTCCTTTCTTGAGAAGTAAAATTTATGCAACAGACAAAGCATCAACTTTTTCTGTCATTTTGGATGTATTAAGAAATTTAAAAAAAAAAAATATATTTATTCCAGATTATATTGGAATAATGCCTCCCACAAACCCATTACTTAAATCCTCTAGTATTATTAATGCATTCAAAGAGATTTTGAAAAAAAAATCTGTGAATTCAATTTTATCTTTTACAAAACCAGAGGATCACCCTTTCAATTTTATAAAATTAAATAATGATAAAAAAATAGAGTTTAACATAATAAAATATCAAGGAAAGAAATATTCTCAATTTGAGAGAACTCAAGATTGGCCAGATGCATTTGTGGCATCAGCAGCTTTAAAAATATCAAAAAAAAATTTCTTCCTAAATAAAATAAAGAAAAAGTCACCACTTATTAATTTTAAGACTTTTGATATGAATTCTTGTGTCGGATATAAAATATTAAAAAAAGAGTCTTTAGATATTAATAATCTTGAAGACTTTGAAATTTTAAACTTTAAAAAAAATATTTAATTTCTATTTTTCAATAAAATAATTTAAGTTCAAAATTAAAGAGGTAAAATTCAAAAATAGTATTAATGTTACCTGGACAATATTTCTAATCTAAATTTTAATTATTAAAATATGGAGATTTTGATTTAAAATTCTCATATGTGTCATTAGATATGTATATTAAATCAGACTGAAAAATATAATTTGAAATCAAACTTCCGTTATTTGATATTCCAAAAAGTTTATAATTATTTGGTGCCAAATTTTTTTCAACGTCATAAATCTGTAATGGCTTTTCATATATTTCAGAAAAAATTAATTCTAATTCTATTAATTTAATCCTATTTTCTTTTAAAAGGTTTTTTGCTCCTAAAAGAACTTTATCCTCATATCCTTGAGTATCTATTTTTAATATATCAATATTTGATATATTTTTTTCATTAACATAATCGTCTAATGATATTATTTCTGTATTGATTTTTTTGGTTGTATAGTTTTTATCATCAATTTTAGCACTTTCGCTTCGTTTTTTAATCCAAGTAGTATTAGGAATTAAGTTTTTAA
>MDTB01216493.1_pt1 | contig 18679 bp, 11 predicted proteins | sample 811161 | NCBI WGS metagenome assembly MDTB01 (sample SAMN05326650, study PRJNA326480) | marine metagenome | isolation source: seawater | place: Mediterranean Sea | collected 2009
CGACGTGGACGCCGTCTGGGTGGAGTCCGGATGGGACCCCATTATCCCCAACCTGAATGCCGGCGAGATGTGCGACGTAATCATCTCGGCGATGACCAAGACTGAGGCGCGCGACCAAGTCGTTGACTTCACCAGGGCTTACTACACAAGCAGCCAGGGTGTTATCGGCGGATCTGGATCAGCATCCATCAGTGACGTGTCCGAGCTTAACGCCGCAGGGATAACTGTGGGCGTACAGTCCGGTACGACTTCGGACATCTTCGCCAACGGGGATGCCGATAACGCGGCAAACCTTGGAGATGCGACAATCGTTGCATACGAGGACTTCCCATCGGTCATCACCGCTCTGAACAACGGAGACGTCATGTACGCTCTGGGCGACGCACCCGTGCTCTCTCTTGAGGGTACACTGATGACCCAGTTCTCAGACGAGAACTTCGGGTTCGCAGTCCGCGAAGACTCAGGAGAACTCCTAGATGCCCTCAACATGGCAATCGGCGGAGTAGTCGACTCCGGAGAGTACGACACGATCTTCCAAGCCTCGTTCGATGGTGCAGCAGTCCTAGCAGACGACACAACCGCTGACACGGCAACGGCTTACCCAGCCTCGCCAAGCGAGGGTTCGACCCTGACTGGCGTTCTGGAGTCCGGGCAGCTGAAGATCTGCACTGACCCGTTCTACCCGCCATTCGAGAGCTATGACGCCGACATGAACGTCGTCGGCTTCGATGCCGATGTGGCACACGCGGTAGTCGACGAGATCGCCGCTCACTACATGGGCACCGCGAACCCAGTGTTCGTCGCACCAGTGACAGATGTCACCATCAAGATCGGGACCCTGTACGACACAACCGGTGGACTATCCGCTTACGCGGCTGGATTCCAGACGGCAATCGGCATGGCGTTCGATGATCTAAACGCAATGGATGACGGATACGTCTTCGAGAACATCTACGCAGACTCTGGTGGGGCTGATGGCCCTGTCGCAACTGCAGGCGCACAGAGCCTGGCTGATGCTGGCGTAGTCGCAGTGGTCGGAGCAGCAGGCTCTGGCGCGTCCACCGCGGCAAACGCCGTGCTCTCCCAAGCAGGTATCCCAATGATATCCTTCGCTAGCACAGCACCCAGCCTAAGCGACGCTACGGTACACCCTCACTTCTACAGGGTCGTCCCAAGCGATGCACTACAGGGACAAGCCCTAGCAGACGTCGTGGAAAGCCAAGGCTACACCAGCACCGCTATCATCGCTCAGAATGATGCATACGGAGCAGGTCTAGCAGACTCATTCGATGGCGCGTTCGACGGCACGACATGTGCAAGGTACGACTTCGACCAGACTGCATTCAACGCGGCAACAATGACTACGGAAGCGATTTCCGCAGTCTCCGACGCGGCAACCGCTTGCGACTCGGTCGTATTCATGACCTACCCCGACACGGGAGCCCAGTTCCTAGGTGCAATGTACCTTGCTGGTGCTTCGCTACCCTCTTTCGGAGGGGACGGAATGGCAGGCGTCGCAGCTCTGTCAGACTACTCAGACAGCGGACTCGCTAACGGAATGATGACCACATCGCCAAGGGCAGGCTCCACAGCAGGGGACTTCCCAACCAGGTGCGCAGCAGACGCAACTTGCGATGCAGGAATCTACACGGCTGAGGCATACGACGCAGTCATGATCGCCGCTCACGCAGCCAAGATGGAGGACGGAGCCAACATGGCAACGCACATCGACATGGTCGGTGGCGGAGACGGATACGCTGGTGCCAGTGGTAACCACGTGTTCCTATCCAACGGAGACGTAGCAGGATCCGGGTACGACGTGTGCACTTTCCGCATAGTCCCAACCTACGGAGACTACTTCAACTGCGAGCACGCATGGGACGCACAGGCAGGTGTAACTGCCGTCGCATTCGCAGGTACAACTGTCAAGATAGGCTTCATGGGAGACGCTACTAGCCCAGCAATCGCTGGACTATGGCCTTCCTTCCAAGCAGCCGCAAACCTAGGTCTGACCATGGCTAACTACATCGGCTTCAGCAATGGAGTTCAGTTCGAGGTGGTCTTCGCTGACTCGGGTTGCAACGGATACGAGACTACCTCCACTGGAACAACAGCAGCAGAGGCACTTCGCGACGCAGGCGTTTGGGGAGTAGTCGGAGCAGCATGCTCAGGCGCCTCCATGGCAGCAAACGCGGTTCTCGCACCCGCTGGAATCCCAATGATTTCCTACGCGAGCACATCGCCAGCACTGTCTGACGCATCGACCTACACTGACTTCTTCAGGGTCGTTCCAAGCGACGTAGGGCAGTCCCAGGCAATAGCCGATCTGATGGCCGTAAACGGCGAGGTGAACACCTCAGCCGGCGGCGTCGCAGTGATCGCAGCAACCGATGACTACACGGCAGGCCTCGGAAACCTATTCGCAGGGACCGAATCCGGAGAAGGCACATGGGGCTTCGACAACATCTGCACAAGGACCGACTACACGCGCCCAACCACCGACTACGCCACTGTCATACAATCGACGATCGACAACGGGTGCAGCGCTGTGGCACTGTTCGCATACAACGCGGACGGAGCAGCCATAATCACCGAACTCAGGAACGCAGGCTTCACTGGTGAGATCTACGGGACAGATGGAATAGCATCGGTTACTACGGCCGATTCCATGAGTGATGAACTTCTGGACGGCGTGTGGGCCACCAACCCCGGAACAGCAGCTTCGGCAAGGGGCGCCCTAGTGGACCAACTATGGCCAACTGAACTAGTGGCACAGGGGCAGTTCGCGAAGGAAGCATTCGATGCCTTCACCATAATGGCATTCTCTGCATTCACGCAGCTGGCTACCATCGACGCGACCACTGGCATACCAGGCATTACAGCTAGCCAAGCCATCATGGCAACAGGAACCAACTGGGACGGAGCAACCGGCCCAGTCAACTTCCTGGCCAATGGGGACACGCTAGGTCAGGGATACTGCGTGGGGCAGTTCTCTGTAACTGACGCTGATGCCGCCGGAGAGGGGACAGTCTCCTACGACTGCTCCTACAACTGGGGCTTCGACAACGGTCTTGTGGCCACAACCTCCAGTTAGAAGGTTAGTTGACCACTAAGAAACGTAAAGCAGCGTGACGGGATTTCACTCCCGTCACGCTGCCCAAAACCAAAAACACATTTCTATGATGACAGGCAAGTTGGGTTAGATGACCGACGAAGGCCCGTCCCCCGACACTGAGCCCGATGACGATGTCGGAATGAGCGGAGAAGGGAAGTCCGACCTGATAGACCCGATCTCGGGAGCCAAACTCAGCGGATACGACGAAGACGAACCCAGAGGCCGACCCACCCTCTTCCCAACATCATGGCAGCAGGGAACCCGGGGTCGTTTCTCCGACCAACCAAGATGGGCTAGGAGGACTATAGTCGCCGTCGCCATCCTTCTGGACGCAACCATACTCGGACTAAAGAGCGGCCTCGGTTCCCTGAACCTGTTGGACCTGCTTCTCGGCGACTCCTTGCCGAACGATATGATCTGGCTAGTGCAGGTGGTGGAGTCCTTCGTCGGGGGCTTCGCACTCCTTCGGGTCATCTTCGACGACATGAGGTCCAGCAAAGCGAGGACCACGCTCCTCTTCCTATCTCCAGTGTTGATCTTCGTATTGACCATGCTGACTCTGGAAATGCTCTTCCAGGGTCAAGACAAGGGAGCATCGATCACATTCGACCTTGCCGCTCTGGGTACAAACACCCTGATCTGGTCGGCGACCTACCTGTCCATTGCAATTGGCTTGACCCTCACATACAAGGTCCAGGGGTATGGGAACTTCGCACAGGCCGAACTCTTCATGGTCGGAATGTACGTCGGAATGATACTGGCATGGAGCGACGCGTACTTCCCCATGTACGAGGCACCGGGGGACGGGGTGATAACTTGGACAATATTGCTCAGGTCGCTGCTAATCGCATTCGTGCTCACTGGCTTTGTCGGAGTTTTACTCGATAGGGGGGTATACAGGGGTTTCAGGATACGCAAGGCAAGCCCCCAGGTGATGATGATCGCTTCACTTGGAGTCGCTCTAATACTCCGTGGGATTTACTTCATGAGGTTCGGCCCGTCGAAGATTACTTTCAGACCAGACTCCGATTTTCAGCACATCTCTAACAAGTGGGTGATCCCCACAACCAAGTTCCGCTTCAACATAGGCGATAGGTCCCTGCAGGAAGGGGCCACCTATAGCCAGTTCAATTGCGAGCAGACGGGGGTGGACGAGTCGGGCGAGCCGATACTCTCTAGGATAGTCAGCGAATCATCGAAACCCAAGATCGAGGTCTACGACGTCGCGACGGATTGTACAACAGCGCTGTCCAACAATTTCCCCGTCTACAAGGGAGCGCTTCCTATGACGGTCTTCATCTCCGTCGCCATGCTGGTAATTCTGCTCAACAAGTCCAGGCTCGGGATGAGGATGAGGGCAGTGGCCGATAACCCGGAGCTGGCAGCGAGCAGTGGCATCAATGTCGAAAGCATACAGTTGGTCAGCGCATTCCTCTCAGCAGGTGTCACCGGGGTAGGGGGGGCGATATTCGCAACCACCCTCCTGTTTAACCCGACATCCGCATTCTCACTCCTCCTGCCTTCATTCGCAGTAATCGTACTAGGGACTATCGGCTCCATTCCCGGGGCAATCGGCGCCTCGATACTTGTTGGCATGGTCCGAGCCGCATCATCCCCAGTACTTGTGGGGGTAGGATACCCGCTAGGCAGGTCAGGATACTCGGCAATGGGGGGTGTGATGCCTTACATCTTCTTGGTCGCGATACTGATGGTGATGCCCCAGGGAATCGGAGATGCTTGGGAAAAATGGAAGATCGAAAGGACGAGGAAGAGGAACCAAGAGGAAAACCGACGGGATGGCCCGAGCAACTCTGTCAAATCGCTAGCGTCCCTTGCCATATTGCCAACCGGCATCCTAGGGCTACATCATTGGAAGAACGGGCGATCGGATAAGGCCCAGAACTACTCCATATTGGCCATCGGCGCATACATAATCCATAGAATATCTGGATTCATAGGACGCAACTCTTTCGCCGACGAAGCATGCTCGGAACTATGCACGAACACCGAAGGCGCCGATACAAACGTCGCACTTCTAACTGGAAGAGACGACGAAACGATCCTGGTACAGGACTCGCCGTTCTTCTCAGAGTCTGCTACAGCAGTGGATGAAAAATGGCTCAGCCTAATGGAAACCGAAATTCACTTTGCTAACTTCGCAACAGAATTTTCCGAGATAATATGGCCACTCGCCCCCCTATTGCTTTGGATGTTCGCAGTTTTCGAGGGTATTGACATGCTGAAGGGAGGCTCAGTTTCAGCAAGGATAAGGGAGATGACCAGCGGTATCGGGTTCTCGAAGTCATCCCGAGACCATGGAAGCGAAGGAGAAACCGAGAGAAAAAACGCTCTATCCCAGTTGGCATCCCCAATTGCATACCTCAATGGACTCCACTTAGGCCTAGTCAAACAAACCAAGGAGGCAATCGCTTCCAATACGAGATTTGCATGGGGCAAGGCATCCTCATGGGCGGCTGGTCAGCGGCAGCACCTCTCAACTTCAATCAAGGATAGATTTCCAGACTTCCACAACAGGGCTTCAAGCAATAATCTCCTAGCCAATTTTGCAGATCCGTACGGGAGGGAAGGCTCCAAGGGATCGTGGATAGCCTTCTTCATCCTCCTAGCCATCATGTTGTCAGTATTGTGGTGGCTACCGGTTTCAACGGATCCCGACACATTCCGCTGGGATAAGACATTCCAGCTTTCAAACGTAATACAAAGCATCGCCATCTTCGTCCTGATGGCATTCTCCCTGAATCTTCACACAGGATACACTGGAATGGTGAATTTCGGTGTCATCTTCTTCGTCGGAGTTTCCGCGATCACGGTATGCGTACTCACCGCACCGAAGGAGATGAACGGTTACGGATGGGACATACTCCCCGCAGCATTGGTTGCGATAACCCTCTCTGCTTGCTTTGGGTGGTCATTAGCATATCCGACTGCACGACTGAGGACGGATTACTTTGCAATCGTCACCATCTCTCTTGGCGAGATAGTAAAACTGCTGCTTTCTGCGGAGCCAATACTACGAACAGGACCCACGAAGTCCGCTATCGGCCTTGGGAGCTACCCACTTCCCCTCAAGGACTGGTGGTTCTGCGGCAGCGGGGTGGAAACGGGCCCAAACATGGAATTCGCCAACGCAAACGCATGCATGTCGTCCACTTACAGCCTATCATCGCCCTCTGAGAGGGTAACCGAGATCCTCAGCCTCGGAGATCCAGCCCCCTACTCCTTCTTCCTCGCCTTCGTCTGCCTCATCTCGGTAACCGTTGTCTGGCTCCTACTCCAGAGGATACTCTCATCACCATGGGGGAGGATACTCAAAGCAATCAGGGAGGACGAGGAAGTCGCTCAGCACCACGGTCATGACGTACTGAGAAACAAGGCTGCGAGCCTAGCACTGGGTGCAGCCATCGCCGGTCTAGCAGGTGTCCTATGGGCATGGAAATTGACCGGGATATCACCCGCCTTCATGTCACCGGCATCAACTACGTTCCTAGTCTGGGCTGCCTTCATAATCGGTGGGTCAGCGAATAACAAGGGGATGATAATCGGGGCGATGGTTATTGTCATGATGGAATACGTATTCAACGTCCTAGTAGTAGCTAGCTCGCCCGATCTCCCACTTTACGAAACAGCAAACGAGATTGACAGGGGCTACATCTGGTTCGTAACCGAGCAGTGGGAGGTTGTCGCTGCTTTCGTAACCATAGCATCCATAGGAATAATTCTCAGAGAGAGCCGACTTTCTGAATTCGGGTTCTGGGGGGCAATCGTCTTTGCTTTCACAGCCCTGCTGATGCAGGGCGAGAGATCCCTTGCCTCAGCAACAAACTACGCCGGCGAAGTGACGATCTCAGGTGCGGGCATGGCATACATCAAGTTGGTACTGATAGGATCCCTAATGGTGTTCTCCCTGAAATACAATCCGAAGGGGATGTTGCCCGAGGTGCCAATGAGGCCAGAGAGGCCCAGCAGGGGTGATTTGCAATGAAGCCTGCCCTAAGCATCCAGAGCTTACGAAAGGAGTTTGGCGGACTTGTTGCCGTGGATGACGTCTCATTCGAAGTAAGACCCGGTGAATTCGTGGGTTTAATCGGCCCAAACGGATGTGGTAAATCGACCACATTCAATTGCATCAGCGGATTGCTGGAAAAGACCTCCGGGAAGGTCGAGGTCTTCGGACAAGACGTCTCAAACATGAGGCCAGAAGAGATCCAAAAGATAGGCCTTACCAGGACATTCCAGCACACTAGGCTCTGGCGTCAGATGACAGTAATTGAGAACCTACTCGTGCCTCCAAGGAGTCAGCTAGGGAACTCAATACCTAGCCTAATCAAGTCCCTATTCATCAAGAGGGGCGACCCCCTTGAAGTAAGCATTCTCGGATCTAACCCTATATCACTCATCCCTGGAAATCCTAGCGAGGAAGAGAGACTGACCAGGGCCTTCCAGATACTGGACCAATTAGAGGTCCCCCACATGGCTCACAATCTCACCAGCGAACTGTCCGGCGGGCAGAGCAAACTAGTCGACATCGGTAGATCGATGATGGGGGATCCTAAACTGCTCCTGCTGGACGAACCGGTAGCAGGAGTAGCAGGCCCCCTGGCAATGAAAATATTCAACAATCTGAGGAAACTTGTGGACGAGACTGGTATTTCAGTGCTAATCATTGAGCACAATATGGACTTCATCCTGAGACAGGGGGTCGACCGGATAGTAGTGATGAACGAAGGAGGCGTTCTCATGCAAGGTACCCCGGACGAGGTTCGAGGGAACAGAGACGTAATCGAGGCCTACCTAGGTGCCGCAGGGGACGCAGGGGAGGGAGAGGAATGAGCAGGGTGCTCGATGTGTCAGGGCTGGAGGGCGGCTACGGCGCAGTGCAGATACTGTATGGCATCGACTTGCACGTAGAAGAAGGCGAGTTCGTAACCATCATCGGCCCCAATGGGTGCGGTAAGTCCACTTTGATCAAGACTATTTTCGGGATTGCGACATATTACCGAGGTGGGGTTGAGTACAGGGGCAGGGACGTCTCTGGATGGAGGACAGACCAACTTGTGAACAATGGAATCGCATACGTCCCGCAGGTGGACAACGTATTCCCCTCCCTATCGGTGATAGAGAACCTACAGATGGGCGGCAACTCCCTCTCACAAGCCCTACTCAATGAGAGGATAGAGAGGTCCCTCGAGATGTTCCCAGACCTGAGGAACAGAGAGTACGACCTCGCCGCATCACTCTCAGGGGGGGAGAGGCAGATGCTGGCAATATCCCGAGCCCTGATCTCGAATCCTAAGTTCCTGTTGCTGGATGAGCCTACCGCGGCTCTCTCCCCTCTCTACCAGCAGCAGATAATCCAGAGCATAGACTCTCTTCGTGACGAGGGGATAACGATCCTTATCGTCGAGCAGAATGCTCGGCTCTCCCTAGCCAGGTCGGATCGCGGTTACATCATCTCCAACGGCAAGGTGGTGCACACGGGAGATGCCCAGAACATCCTGACCGATCCGGAGATAGGGGAGTACTTCCTAGGATCCGTCGAGGATCACTAGTTACTCACTAATCCATCAGGGCCTTTGCCTGCTGAGCCCACATCATCTTCGAGACTCTCCCAGGCATCATACCTAGCGCACCATTCACAGCTTCTGCTGTTTCTGTATCCATTCTGGAGAGTTGTTCATAGGTCCTAATTCCTAGGACTTTCAATTTCTTCTGAGTCTCAGCATCCACTCCCTTGATTTGAGTCAGATCATCCGACTTCCTATCTCCAGCCTTCCCTATCTGGGCCCATTTTATTTGGGCAGCACTCAGGTCTGCAAAGACTTCATCACTCTCAGCTTCGATGAGACTAGAAGATGCCTTGTCGACTCCCTTCAACTCGAGCATTGTTATCGCCTGCTTGGTCCAATCCATCTCAATGACCTTCCCTGGTAGCATCTCAAGTGCGTCATTCACATTCTTTGCAGTGTTTGAATCCATTCTGGACAATTGCTCATAGGAGAACACACCCAACGAGTTGAGCTTCTTCTGGGTAAACTCGTCTATCCCGTTGATCAATGTTAGATCGTCAGATGAACTACCCCCGAACTCACCTATCTTCTTCCAGTCTATTGAGTCCCTTCTCTTTCCGACTCTCTCAAGGATCAGCAACTCCCTCTTCTCATCCTCTGCCTCTGAAGTGATTCCTTGTACGTCCTTGCCAGCGATCTCTGCCTTCAGGATTGCATCTGCCAACTTCCTCTTTGCAGCGGCAGCATCAGCCTTTGCCTCCTTTGCCTCCTCCTCTTCCATCTCTGCGATCAATCGGGCCTCCTCGGCCTCTGCCTCCTCTGCCTCTGCCTTCTTGTTCGCCTCCTCGGCCTCTGCTCTGGCTCTCTCAACCTCTTGCTCAGCCTGCTGAACCGCCTCGCTAGCCTCCATCGACTGGAGCTCTCTTTGGATTTCCTCCTCTTCCTTCTCCAGAGCCAACTCTTCTAGTTGCGCTTCTTTCTTCGAGGCTTCGAGCTCCTCTTTCTTCTTAGCCATCTGTGCTTCCAGCTTCTTCATCTCGGCCTCTAGCTGTTCGATGTCTTCCTCTGAATCGCCGTCGACCTCGAGATTATGCTCGTCCCCAGCATCGCTCACCTCCTGCGATACTTCCTCCTGTACCTCAACCTTCTCCTCTTCATTCGACTTACTAACAAATCCGCCCATTAGTTCGGATGCAATTTCCTGGATAAGGCTCAATGAATCTTTCATCCTATGTCCATCATCTGTCTCGTACAGAGTAACGTTCTTGCAGGATTCGTTGACCTTGCGAGAATAGCTAATGGGAACGACTTCATCGAATCTTCCGTGCATTATGGAAGTGGGATGTGCGGGTATTGGCCACGACATCCTTTCTGCAGATTCCATGAATTCCCATGGAAGAACAATGTCCAATTCGAAACCAGTGTATCTCCTCTCTCCTGTGGTTTTCCATGCACTCCTTCCAGTTTCTTCCATCCCTTCCCAGTTCTCGGCAAGTCCGAATGCAGGGGCTATCAACAGTAGTCTGATGTCCTCGTTAGGCCTCATTGACGAGGCGTTAGCCGCAGCTAGCCCTCCCATTGAAGATCCAACAACCAAGTCATATTCTCCTTCGTCCAAGTGCTTGATAAGGACGTCTGTCTGACTCGCGATACTCCATCCTAGCTCAGACATCTTCGGTGCCGTAACCTTCCATCCCAAAGCCTCCTTCATGTAGGTGGGCTTGGAGCCAGTTGGACTACCTTCGAAGCCATGTGCGAAAAGCACCCTCAGGACTAACCCTCCAAATTGTAGAATGAGAGTCCGACGAAGTCGCTCTCTGTTGCTTTTCTCACCATGGTTGCATCATCCTCGTCCAATATCCTCATGTGAATCTCTGCGGTAACTTCCACTGTTGCCTCGAAGAGGTGACCGCCCCTGACGACATGATTATCATCTGAGGCCACAATATGGATGTGTGTGAAAGGCCCATCTGGACCGGGAGCCAGGTTGCCCTGCATCGAAAGTAACTCCATCGGCTCCTCAATCTTCATCTTCTGATAAATTCCATCAGAGTCAAGGAATCCTATTTCTGTCTCCCTGACCCTGCCTATTCCGCTGGTAAGCGCTGCAGTACTAATTCCATTGTCGCTCAGACTCCTGATTGCATCATGTAGTCTCTCTCCCTTGTCGAGCCTCACGAATAGATCGCGACCAAATCGTCGATACTCCATGCTTGTCGATTAGGGTTCTAGACTTCAATATCACCATATCTAAATCAGTCTGGAGGACTCCCTTTCTATCTTGCAGTAGAAGTCAAAAAAACTCAGATACGCACCCTGAGGGGGCTTTATTTCTCCACCGGAAGTGAGGGGGTTGGAAAAAGCAACCATACTGTTCATAGGCCGTGTGTTCGGAGTCACAAAGCCCGGTGACGAATATGACAATGGCAGCACATGACGCTTCGGCCAGATGGAGGACCTTCCTTGAGGAGGCTAAGGAGTCAGAGGTGATGACACTGCTATCTCGTCAGACCAACTTTCCATACCTTTCCATTCCATTCCATGAGATTCAGACTTTCGATCCGGAATTTGCAGAGGACGTACTGGAGCATCCAAAGCAGATTCTCTCCTCTGGCTCCAAGACTCTGATGGAGATTTGCAGAGAGAGAGGAGAGGAGATAGATGCCTTACTACGGGTTGGAGAGCTACCTGGAGACACCAGGATGCCCTTGCGAGAAATAGGTAGCTCCGACATAGACAAACTGCGCAGCGTTGACGTCATTGTGACCAAGATTTCCGAGATTAAACCCAGAATACACAGGGCGGTTTTCAAGTGTGAGTCATGCGGCCATGACATAGAAATCGACCAGGAAAATGAGAGAGAGCTGAAGGAACCCCTCAACTGTCCCCAGGCTCTGGGCGGATGTGGCAGCTCCAAAGCCGAAACGCGGTTCGATTTGGTACTCTTAAGTTCCAGAATGGTAAACAACCAGTGGATAGAGATTCAGGAGCAACCGGAGTATGTTCCCAGCGGAGCTCAGCCTCGGAGGGGGATGGTGCTTATCGAGGGAGACCAAGTCAACAAGCATCTCCCGGGAGAGAGGATTACTGCAAACGTAATCCCAGTTGTGAGAAGTGAAGTAAGAAATAGAAAGAAGACACCGATGTTCGACGTAATCTATCATTTGATCAGCTCCGAGCATGAGAGCACCCCGTTCACGGAGATTTCCATAGAAGAGGAGGATAGCGAGAGGATACTCCAGATATCAAAGAGGGAGGACTTGATGTCCCTGATTCAGCGTTCTATCGCACCATCAATTTTCGCTACCGGCATACTAGGCCACGTGAAACGCTCCTTGGCGTTGCAACTCTTCGGAGGAGTGTCAAGGAAGCTGAATGACAAGACTAGGTCCAGAGGGGATATCCACATCCTCCTGATGGGAGATCCAGGAGTCGCCAAGTCCCAATTGCTCTCCTTCATCTCCGCACTATCTCCTCGAGGAAGATTTGCCACTGGGGGGGGAGTCTCAGGAGCGGGTCTCACTGCAGCTGCGGTCAGGGACGCATTCGGGGATGGCAGATTCGCGCTTGAGGCAGGGGTTCTCCCACTATCGGACAGGGGATTGGCTGCTATCGATGAGTTCGACAAGATTTCACCAGATGACAAACGAATGATGCATCCCGCAATGGAGCAGCAAAAGGTCCACGTGGCCAAGGGCGGAATTACAGCTACACTTCACTCAAGGTGCTCAATCCTGGCCGCTGCAAACCCGAAGGAAGGACGGTTTACCAAGAGAGGGATAAATACCAGTGTAATTAGGTCATTCAAAGAGACCGGGCTACCACCTCCTCTAGCATCTAGGTTCGATATCATCTGGATGATTAGAGACGAAGTAAGGATTCATGACGATGAGAAAATTGCTAGGCACATACTCGATAACAGGACTTCGGGTAAGAGTGAGGCAGAGCTGGAGAACACCATCGAATTGGGTCCATCCGAACTAGACGAAGAGTCATTCATCATCACCTCCGAAAACGGCAATGAGCACCTCTCTCAGAACTTCCTAAGGAAGTACATCGCATACGCTAAGAGAACCGTCCACCCACAGTTAGACGAGGATGCCAAGAATGCCATCCTCAAGTACTACACAGAAGAGCGACAGTCATTCGGCAGAGAAGACCAGAGTCCCTCACAGTTCGAGTCTGATCATGATAACGACACAGTCATCCCAATCACAGCAAGAGCATTGGAAGCCCTGATTAGACTAACAGAAGCCCATGCTAGGATGCATCTCCAGGAGATAGCAACCTTAGAAAATGCCAAAGTGGCTCTAGCTGTCTTCAAACACTGGAGAGAAGAATCGGGAATAGAGGACGAATCAGAATTGCACTCAGGAGTTTCCGTGAAAGAGCGTTCTAACAACTCTACTATTATGAACATAGTAAGGAAATTGTGCCAGGAGAATGGACAGGCAGAACTGACTGAGATTTACAATATTGCAATTAATAGAAAAATTAGCGAAGCCGAAGTCGATAAAGTTGTGCAGAAGATGAATCAAACGGGTGAGTTGTACGAATCATCGTCTAACCCTCTCGCATGGCGATTTGCCCGTTGACCCTATGAGCACAACCCCCTCCCAAGGAATTGAAATGGAGCCATTAGGAGACGTGAACAAACCCGAAGATCTTGATCCAGTCGCTCTTGGATTTATGTGCGGACTGGAGATCCATCAGCAGTTGGCAACCGACAAATTGCACTCTAGAATGCCAAGCGAACTCTTCGAATACAAGTCAGAAGATATCCCTCATCACTGGCCACGTTCCACAAGAAGACTCCGAGCTTCACAGGGAGAAGGAGGGAGTACAGACGTCGCCGCTAGATTCGAGCAAAGGAGGAATCGGACATTCGAGTATGTTCAATCTCCCAATGCTAGTCTCATCGAGTTGGACGAGTCGCCACCAAGAAACCATGACTCGGAGGCAATAGATGTTGTTCTCACCATGGCAGCCCTGATGGGGGCAAAACCCATCCCAAACCTGCAAGCAATGAGGAAGACGGTAGTAGACGGCTCCAACACCAGTGGTTTCCAGAGAACAACGATTGTGGCTACTGATGGCCAAATCGAGGCTGATTCTAGCCAGGTTGGAATCGATCTGATTTCGTTGGAGGAAGACTCTGCTCGGAAACTCGAGACCAAGAGGAGCGATGTCGGAGAAACCGTAGTGTACAATCTAGACAGACTGGGCGTCCCTCTAGTTGAAGTCGCAACTGCTCCAGATGTTCGCTCTCCGGAGCATGCAAAGGAGACCGCACTGGCACTTGGGCGCCTGCTTCGCGACACTCGCAGGGTCAGAAGGGGACTAGGGTCAATCAGACAAGACCTCAATGTCAGCATCTCTTGTGGAGATAGGGTTGAGATAAAAGGATGCCAGGACCTAGACTGGATTCCGAGAATTATTCGATTGGAGATGGCTCGTCAACTCCACTTCTACCGCCTGGCAAATGAACTGAGAAGCGAGTCCTCCCTCCCTCTACTTCCTTCGGATAGGGAATCTGACTCGATGCCAGTGGAGAACAGGGTGGAACTTGCTACGAAGAAGAGAATCCCCTATTCTACTCATGATGTGACAGAATCCTTCTCAGAATGCGAATCAGATTTTGTCTCCTCGTCCCTGCAGAACGGCTCTTGTATCCTCGGGATATCACTTCCAGGATTCTCAGGAAAGATCGGAAGGAAGACGACGGAAGAAAAAGACTCACAGTTACCAAGATTGGGACGGGAGCTAGCCAGTGCCGCCAAGCTTGCTGGAGTATCGGGAATCTTCCATTCAGACGAACTCCCCGCATACGGGATTTCTCAAACTGAGGTCGACTCAGTCAGGAGTCAACTGTCTCTGTCAGAAATCGACGCATTCGTTCTGTGCATGGCTCCCAAGTGGCAGTCTGAACTGGCACTAGAGGCAGTCATTGACAGGGCACGACTAGCCTTCCACAGGATACCTCGAGAGGTGAGGAACGTAGTGGTACGGAGGGGGAAGCCGGAAGATGGAACGACAACGGCTCTACGACCTCTACCAGGAGGTGCTAGGATGTACCCCGAGACAGACATTCCAGTTCTAGAAATTTCACCAGAGAGATGGGATTCTATCTGCCAAAACCTTCCATTGTCCGCTCAGGACAGGAAGAATAGACTATCAGGTCTGGGACTGTCTAAAAATCAGGAAGAGGCCTTGTTGAACGGGGAGATCGACGACCTTCTGTTCGAGGGAATTGAAGGTCCTCTAAAACTTCCAGCAAAGGCGTGGGCAAGCGCCCTTCTCGAGAGTGGAATCTCCAAACCAAACTCCCTAGCGGTGACTGTTCACCTCCGTGAGGAGGGCCTTTTGACAAGAGAGGGAGCAGAGACCCTTCTAATGGAATCAGTCGAGGGTCCAATTGAGAGAATAGTGGACTACATGTCTTCCGAAGCCGAATCAAGAGGCTTCGTTCCAGCCGATGAGTCATCTGTCGAGGATGCGGTGGATGAGGTCCTCATCAATCGATCAGACTTTGTAAAAGAAAGAGGAATGGGAGCAGTTGGACCGCTGATGGGGATGGTGATGCAGAAGCTGGGCGGTTCTGCAGATGGGAAACTGGTAAGCAAGGTTCTCAGAGATAGGATTTCCGAGTTGATTGAATAATAATAAAACATCATGAATTATGATCAGACAACTATCTTGATAGACCAAACGTGTCTACCATTGACTCCATGTCAGATTGGTTGAAGCCCGCATCCGTTGTAGCCCTAGTATCACTCATTCTTCTAGCCCCATCCTTACAGAAGAGACTGGCCGAAGAATCGACGAAATATATTGAAGACAGTGAGTCTTCGCACCATGGACTTCCATCAGAATGGGATGACCAGCAAGTCCTCTGTATCTATTTCCCATCCGACTCCCCTCATTCTGAATTCAACCTCGGAGTGGCCATGATTGGTGCAGATGGTGAAGAGATCGGAACAAATGAGGATTTGAACAGGACCGGTGCGTGTATTGGAGGATTTGAGGGGTACTCAAACGGATTAGACTTCATGATGAACTCAACTAGAATGGCCAATGGCCACCTATCAGTAGGATACGAAGTCGGGCAATGGGGAGCGTTTGTTCATACAATTGGTGGGCTGAATCCGGACACTTTGACTGGGGACTTCAATGGAGCATTTTGGCACCTAGATCACAATGGGGCTTCCTCAATGGTTGGTATAGGGGACCTCGTAATGTCCGAGGGAGATGTCATTGAATGGAGTATCGGGACATGGTAACTCTTGAGGAACTATGAAGAGGTGAGGTTGAGACAGAGGCACGGGGCGGAACTTTGTACGACTTTCACAACGTCTCTCTTTCTCCGATTCAAACTCTCGCCCTGAATGTCGCGGTGCTCTCTATAATCGTGCTCTCCCTGATCAGGAGCGAACGATATCTTAGAGACCAGAGCCAATGGGGGATGCTGATCCTCCTTGCTGTATTCGGAGTATCAGGAAGGATACTCATGGAACCAATGCCGAACGTTCAACCTGTCACAGTACTCGTTCTTTTGACAGGGGTTTACTTGGGGGCACCACGAGCTCTCGCCCTAGCAGCAATCGTAGCTCTCGCTTCAAATGTGATTTTCATGGGACACGGCCCTTGGACTATCTTCCAAGCCGTCGGGTGGGGCGCAATAGGAATATTCGGCGCTCTTCTCTCCGAAAAGCTAGTTGTCAATGAAAAACTCAGGCTCAACCGTCTTGCATTGATGGCAGCAGTATCAGGAATCGCTTTCAACTGGGTCGTATCACTGAGTATTCTTCTCGATACAGGATTCTCGATGCTCGTGCCGTATCTCCTGAATGGTCTGGTTTTCGACCTCTATCACGCATTCGGGAACATACTCTTCGTCGCATGGATGGCGACTCCTCTCGGAGAGATCATGTCTCGGCATCGGTCTTCTCAGTCATTAGAAGCGGTGAGAGACGGTGTCGCCAACTGACGAACTAACAATGGTCCTTGTTACCAGGCAGGACTTGCAGCTTTCGAAGGGAAAGCTAGCGGCACAATGCGCGCACGCATCGGCAGAATGCGTCCTTTCTGCCAAGAGGAACAGCCCCAGGGGTCTGGATCAGTATCTCAGAAGGGGAGCCAGAAAGATCGTGTGCAAGGTACCAGATCTTGTTTCGCTGAAGCAAGTCTACTCGAGGGCTAAGAAGGCAGGATTGGTATGCCATCTAGTCACTGATGCAGGACATACTGAAATTCCTCCTGGAACTGAGACAGTGGTTGGCATAGGTCCAGGGCCCAGGGACGAGATAGACAAGATTACCGGGCAACTATCCCTAGTTGGTTGATCCGGGGTTCTATTGCCGCATCTAGGACTTTGTAAGAAGAGTCTTGAATCGAGTCCCTCTCCGAGGTGTGTGGTTACCCAGGCCCCCTTATCAGAAGAGGAGCGATCCACTCTCCTGTCCCAGTGTGCATCCCTAAGGAGCCTCACAGAATGGCTGGACGAAATCGACAGGAGGCCGGGTCTCGATGAGCTAGATGCTCGGCTCTCTTCATTGGAAGTAAACGTCGATGCTCTGGAGGACTGCATAGGGTATTCCGAGGATGGGTATCAGAGGAATGTGATCAAGAAGAATGAGCACTACGAACTGGTGGCCATATGCTGGACACCAGGTCAGGATACGCCCATCCACGATCACACTGGTAGCGACTGCGCATTCTTGATCGTCTCCGGTGTGTCAACGGAGACAGTGTACGAGACCAATGCGGAAGGTTTGGCATACCCAGTCTCAGACCGGAGGTACGCCCCAGGAGAGGTTTGTGCCGCGGAGGAGCCCGATATCCATCGTGTTTCAAACGAAGAAAGAACCAATCTGATCAATTTGCATGTCTATACTCCGCCCCTGAGCGGATTCAAGATGTATGCCCCGGCCGAGTGACTAGCGGCCTCTCTCTGCCATCATCTGGACGGCTTGCTGCACCCACATCATCTTGGTAACTCTTCCAGGTGTGAACTCCATGGCGTCGTTAACTACCTCGGCCGTGACTGGATCCATCTTGGAAATCTGGTCGTAGGTGTGGATTCCAAGAACGTTGAGCTTCTTTTGTGCGAACTCATCAAGTCCCTGTATTCGAGTCAAATCGTCTGGCCTCTGATCCTCTGCTTCCCCGATCTGGGCCCAATTAACCTGAACAGCCTTGAGGCTGACCCTCTCTAGGATCAACTCCTCTCTTTCCATCAGGTTTGCCTTGAGCTTCAACTCTTCATGGGCTGCTTCCCTCTCGGCCTTCATCGCAGCCGTCTCGACCCCGATAAGAGCCTCCTCCTTCCCCTTCATCTCGCTCTGGATCTTCTCTATCTCCTGCTCGACCTCCTCGGCCTTCTTCGCAGTCTCAGACTTGAATTTGTGACTGTCCTCTATCTCCTGCTGGACCTTGACCTTCTGTGCTTCGGCCTTCTTCGCCTCTTCCTCAACTCTCTGTATTTCCTTCTGCTTGGCCTTGACTTCCTTCTCCAGGGTCTTGGCAGCTGCCATCTCGGTCTTCATCTGATCCTTGACGTCCTTTAGAGCGCCTTTCGCATCCTCAGCCTCTGCCTTGGAAGCCTCCAGGGCCTCCTGCTTCTTGGCCATGGTACTCTCCATCTTCGACTCTGCTAGCTCACGCTTGGCACGGAACTCCTCGAGCTGCTGTTCTGCCTTCGACTTCGCTTTGCCAGAAGCCTTGATCTGCTTCTGTGCGACCTTTCTCTCCATCTCGGCCTTCTTCAGCTCCGCCTCAGCCTTTGCTGCGGCCTTTCCTTCCTTAGCAACTTCCGATCCCAGCTTCTTTGCCTCGGCCATTGCGTCCTTGGCTTCCTTTCCGAACTCTTTTGCTGCAACGGTCTCGGTCTTCACCTTCTCCTTTAGTTCGGACTCTCTAGCCTTAAGCTCCTCGGGGGAAAGCTTGGAGGAACTCTTCAGATCATCCAGGGCCTTCCTTGCAGCCTCGGCCTGTTTCTCTGCAGCCTTCCTTCCAGCCTCGGCCTTCTTCGCCTCGA
>MDTB01136525.1_pt1 | contig 18678 bp, 15 predicted proteins | sample 811161 | NCBI WGS metagenome assembly MDTB01 (sample SAMN05326650, study PRJNA326480) | marine metagenome | isolation source: seawater | place: Mediterranean Sea | collected 2009
GCAACCACGACAGATTCGAATGAACATGGCGAACAACAAACGCTACTGGACGGGACTCGACGACTTGCACCAGACGGAAGCTTTCCAAGAACTCCAGGGTCAAGAATTCCCGCAACACGAAGCCATCGACGAGGCACTCAGCAACGAGGCCTTGACTTCGGCCACCACAGGCCGCCGGGACTTCTTGAAGTTCATGGGCTTTTCCCTGGCCGCCGCCACGTTGGCAGCGTGCGAGACCCCTGTGGTCAAGAGCATCCCTTACACCAACAAGCCGGAAGAGGTGACTCCTGGTGTGGCCAACCACTACGCCTCGACGTATTACAACGGTCAGGACTACGTGAACGTGCTGGTCAAAACCCGTGAGGGCCGTCCCATTTTCATCAAGAGCAACACCGCCACTGGGGTCGGCCACGCCAACGTTCGCGTGAATGCCTCCGTGATGGGCTTGTACGACAGCGCACGCCTCCAAGGACCTCACCTCGCCGGTGCAGGCTCATCCTGGGATGCGTTGGACGCAGAAGTGACCAAAGCGATGTCGGCTTCTGGCCGCAAGGTTGTGTTGACCAACACAGTGTTGAGCCCGTCTCTGCAGCGCACCATCGACACTTTCTGTCAGGCCCATGGAGCGGACCACGTGCAAGTGGACGCTGTCAGCCACAACGCACTTCGCAAAGCGGCCAAGTTGCACACCGGCGTGGACACATTCCCAGGCTTCGAATTCTCAGCAGCCCAAACGGTGGTCACGGTGGGCGCCGACTTCTTGGGCACGTGGGGCGACGCCGCGTACTACGAGTCAGAATGGGTGAAGACACGTCGTCCGGAAAACGGAACGATGTCCAAGCTCCATGCATTTGAAACCGTGATGAGCTTGACCGGCACCAACGCCGACACGCGCACCATGGTCAAGCCGTCTGAACACGGCAAGGTGTTGGCAGCACTTCACGCAGCCATCACCGGTCAAGGTGCAGCACCTGAATTGGACGAGCGCGCGGCTGCTGCCGTGACGACCGCAGCGAACGACCTCAAACGTGCAGGCTCTGCAGGATTGGTTGTGGCCGGCGCGAACGACGTGGACGCCCAACTTGTGGCGGCCGCCATCAACACTGCGTTGGGTGCGGACGGCACGACTGTGAAATACAGCGGAGACTGCTTGTTCGCCGGAGATGACTCGGCGTTTGTCAAGCTTGTGCAAGACATGAACGCAGGCCGCGTGTCTGCCATGGTGATGCACGGCACCAACCCCGCGTACCACGCCGCAGACAAGGAAGCGTTCCGTACTGGATTGGCCAAGGTCAAGTTCAGCGTAAGCACCTCTTGGTTCGCCGACGAATCTGCATCTCGTTGCACGGCCATGGCCCCCGACCACCACTGGTTGGAGAACTGGATGGACCTCCGCATTGGGGGAACCCGTGTGGACCTGGCTCAGCCGACCATCCAGCCGTTGTTTGACACCCGTGCTGCAGGCGAAAGCTTCTTGGCATGGGCCGGACAACCTGCCGCTTGGTACGATGTGGTGCGCACCACGCACAGTGGTGGCTACACGTCAGAGGCCATGTACAACGACGCGTCTTGGAACGGATCGTTGCACGACGGATTCTACATGACAGGAGAGGCCATGCCGGGATCAGCCGCTGCATTGGGCAACGACGTGAGCGCCTCCGTGCGCCAGTTGTCCGCGGCCAAGGGCGGTGCAATTGAATTGGCGCTGTACCAAAAGCAGGCCATCGGGTTCGGCGACCAAGCCGGCAACCCCATGCTTCAGGAGACGCCTGACCCTGTGTCGAAAGTCACTTGGGACAACTACGTGACCATGGCCCGCGTGGACATGGAAGCGATGGGATTGAACACCTACATCGCCCAGCGCGACAAGGCTTCTGTGGTGAAGGTAACGGTGAACGGCCAGTCGGTCGAGTTGCCCGCCTTCATGCAGCCAGGTCAAACCCCAGGCACCGTCGGCATCGCGCTTGGTTACGGTCGAGGCGATGGCGGTGAAAACATTGGAAGCGCCGCGTTCGCCACCGGCGAAAACGGGGAGCACTTGCAAACGGCAGAGGGCAAGCCCATGCCGATTGGCGCCAACGTCTTTGGTCTGGCCACCGTGTCCGCAGACGGCTCGCCGCGTTACGACGCGTACGACGTGACTGTGGAGTCCACTGGCGCGGAGTTTGCCTTGGCGGCGACCCAAATCCACAACACGGTCATGGACCGCGATTCTGTGGTGAAGGAAACCACCTTCGACAGCTACCTCGCCGAGGCGAGCAAGCCGAAGGGCCGGGCGTCTTGGAACAAGAACCACACGCTGACCGTCCACGAGGACATCAACGGCGACGGCGTCATCGACGCAAGCGACGGCAAGAAGACGTCTGCGTTTGACCTCTGGAAGAGCCACCCCGTCGAGGGTGTCGGTCACCGCTGGGGCATGACGATTGACCTCACGACCTGCACCGGTTGCAGCGCGTGTGTGACGGCTTGCCACATTGAAAACAACGTGCCAGTGGTCGGCAAGGACGAAGTTCGCCGCCACCGCGACATGCACTGGATGCGGATCGACCGCTACTACGCTTCTGACTGGTCGCAAGAACGCGGCGCTGAAGAAGGGGTGGGCGTCATCTCCTCCTACACCAAGATGGAAGACCCCTCGGCGAACCCCCAGACGGTTCACATGCCGATGATGTGCCAGCACTGCAACCACGCTCCTTGTGAGACGGTGTGTCCAGTGGCGGCGACGACCCACAGCAACGAGGGTTTGAACCAAATGACCTACAACCGTTGCATCGGAACGCGCTACTGTGCGAACAACTGCCCATACAAGGTGCGTCGTTTCAACTGGTTCAACTACCAGGGCTACGCGAAGTTCCAGCACACCAACCCTTCTCAGGATTCACTCACCCGCATGGTGTTGAATCCCGACGTGACCGTGCGTTCACGAGGCGTCATTGAGAAGTGCAGCATGTGCGTGCAGCGCATCCAAGAAGGCAAACTGTCCGCCAAGAAGGCTGGCACGCCTGTGGAAGACGGCACTGTGCTCACCGCGTGTGCGGAAGCTTGCCCGACCCACGCCATCAATTTTGGTGACTTCAATGACGAAGCGTCTAAGGTGAGCACCAACGCCAACAACAACCGTTCGTACCACGCCTTGGAGGAGGTGGGCATCCAGCCCAATATCTTCTACATGACGAAGGTGCGCAACACTGAGTCCAACGAAGCCTGATCCCCTCGACATGCAGAGAGAAGCAGCCATTCGCGAACCCCTGATTCTGGGGCACAAGACCTACAAGGACATCACGGACGACGTGGTGGGCCCCATCATGGGACCGGCACCTTTGGGTTGGAAAATCATGATCACCATTTCCAGCCTCATCGCCGTGTACGGCGTGGGTTGCATCCTGTACCTCCTGGGCACAGGCATCGGCGTCTGGGGCTTGAACAAGACCGTGGACTGGGCATGGGACATCACCAACTTCGTGTGGTGGGTCGGCATCGGCCACGCAGGAACCTTGATTTCTGCGGTGTTGTTGCTGTTCCGTCAGAAGTGGCGGATGGCCATCAATCGCTCGGCTGAGGCCATGACCATTTTTGCGGTCATCATGGCGGCGGTGTTCCCGGGCATCCACATGGGACGCATTTGGGTGAGCTATTGGGTGCTTCCGCTTCCGAACCAATTTGGATCGTTGTGGGTGAACTTCAACAGCCCGCTCTTGTGGGACGTGTTCGCCATCTCGACCTACTTCTCAGTGTCGTTGGTGTTCTGGTACATCGGTTTGATTCCAGACTTCGCGACCATTCGTGACCGCGTGACTGGGCCGATCCAAAAGAAGATCTACGGCGTGTTGGCGTTCGGATGGTCCGGACGTGCCAAGCACTGGAACCGCTTTGAGGAGGTCAGCCTCGTGTTGGCAGGGATTGCGACTCCTCTCGTGTTCTCGGTGCACTCGATTGTCTCGATGGACTTTGCCACGTCGGTGATTCCCGGATGGCACACCACCATTTTCCCGCCATACTTCGTGTCGGGTGCGGTGTTCTCGGGATTCGCAATGGTGCAAACCTTGTTGCTGATCATGCGCAAGGGCATGAACCTCGAAAACTACATCCACGTCAAGCACGTGGAGTACATGAACATCGTCATCATCGTGACTGGATCCATCGTGGGTGTGGCGTATTTGACGGAGTTGTTCATTTCATGGTACAGCGGCGTGGAGTACGAGAGCTACGCGTTCATCAACCGATTCAGCGGTCCGTACAGCTGGGCTTACTGGATCATGATGTCTTGCAACGTGATCAGTCCGCAGCTGTTTTGGTTCAAGAAAATTCGCCGCAGCCTGGTGGCGACGTTTGCCTTGAGCATCGTGGTGAACATCGGCATGTGGTTCGAGCGGTACGTGATCATCGTGACGTCCTTGCACCGGGATTACCTGCCTTCAAGCTGGGGTGAGTTCCACGCCACAAGCATCGACATCGGCATTTTCATTGGCACCATCGGCATCTTCTTGACGTTGTTCTTGGGCTTCGCTCGGTTCTTCCCAGTGCTCGCCTTGAACGAGTTGAAGACCATTTTGAAGTCGAGCGGTGAGTCTTACAAAAACGAGCAAGCCAAATGAGCAAGATCTTCCACGTCATGTACGACGACGACGCCAAAGTGATGGCTGCGGCCTCCGAGCTCGTCGGTCAGGGTGTGCAGGTGAAGGACGTGTTTTCACCGTTCCCAATCCACGGCATCGACCCCATCATTGGCATCAAGCGCACGCGATTGGCCATTTGCTCATTCATGTACGCCATGACAGGCACATCGCTTGCGATTCTGGGCATGTGGTACTTCATGATTCAAGACTGGCCCATGAACATCGGGGGCAAGCCGAGCTTCTCGCTGATCGAAAACATCCCGGCGTTCATCCCGGTGACATTTGAATTCTCGGTGTTGTGCGGCGCGCACGGCATGGCGATCACCTACCTGCTGCGCAACGGGACGTTGCCAGGCATGCCGGCGTCGAACCCCGACCCTCGCACCACAGACGACAAGTTCGTCGTGGAGATCAGCACAGACAACAACAGCATGTCCGCGGACGAGCTTGAAGCCGCCATCCGCAAGACGGATTTGCTTGAAATCAGCATCAAAGACGCCTAAGCGATGTCAAAGCGTTGGACCCTTCTTGCCCCTGTTGCCGCCTTGATTGTGGCCATGACGGGCTGTGTCACGGACCCCAACAGTCCGGGACTGGAATACATGCCAGACATGTACCGTTCTCCTGCCGTGGAGGCCTATGTGGACTATGGGATGGACCCGTACTACGTGACTGAAGAGGTTGCGTCGTCTCAGCGGAACACCCAAAGCGCCCGCAAGCCTGTGGCAGGCACCATCCCTTTTGTGGGAGCGAACAAGGCATTTGGCCTCCCGTACGCATACCCGAATACGCCAGAAGGGTATGAGGCTGCTGGCGCAGGACTCTTAAGCCCTCTGACCACGACCAAGGCCCACATTGAGGCCGGCATGGAGATCTACATCAAGATGTGCAGCCAATGTCATGGAGAGGAGGGCAAGGGCGATGGCGCGTTGTCGCGCAATGGACACATCGCGGGCATTCCGTCTTACTCGGACAAGTTGAAAGACCTCCCGGTGGGCAAGATGTACCACACCTTGACCTATGGCAAAGGCCTCATGGGCTCGCATGCCTCTCAATTGTCTCAAAAGGACCGTTGGTTGGTGATCGAGTACATCAAGGTTCTCCAACAAGGCGGTGAAATGCCCGAGTTCGACGACGCGGGCAATGTGGTTGAATCGGCGGCAGACGGCGCCATGGCAATGAACAACTGATCATGGAATTCAAGTTTGAAGGACGACTCAAGCGCGTCACCCAAGTGTTGATGGCCATTGGCGCAACTGCCTTGGTCGGCGGCTTCTTGACCGACACGAGCGACCACCACCAGCGTTGGTGGGCCAACCTGTTGATCAACGGGTTCTTCTACTTCAGTATGGCGTTGGCCGCCTTGTTTTTCTACGCGTTGCAATACGCCACAGAAAGTGGTTGGTCGGCAGTGTTGAAGCGGTGGTTTGAAGCCCTGTGGGGATTCCTTCCCTGGGGTGCTGCCGTGATCGTGTTGGTGTTGGTGGCGGGCAAGTTGCACTTGCATCACTTGTACCACTGGATGGACCACACCCTCTACCACGAATACATGGTGGAAGCCGGCGACCACGTGGACTATGTGGACGAGATGGTGGAAGGTGCGGTATTGAACCCCAACTACGACCACGTCATCGCAGGCAAGGCGGCGTATTTCGGAGATGCGTTCTTCTGGTTGCGGACGTTGGTGTACATCGCGACGTTCTTGATTTTCGCCCGCCTGTTCCGCAAGTGGTCCTTGCAGGAAGATGAAGCGCCGAGCCTCGACTTGCACTACAAGCAATTCCGCCGGAGTGCCTTGTTCTTGGTGTTCTTTGCCGTGTTCAGCTCCACCTTGTCGTGGGACTGGATCATGTCCATCGACACGCACTGGTTCAGCACCCTCTTCGGGTGGTATGTGTTCAGTGGGATGTGGGTGAGCTTCATGATTTTCACCAACGTGTCTATGATTTGGATGCGCAGCAAGGGCTACTTCCAAGAGGTCAGCGAAAGCCACATGCACGACTTGGGCAAGTGGATGTTCGCCATTTCCATGTTGTGGAGCTACCTCTGGTTGAGTCAATTCCTGCTGATTTGGTACTCCAACATTCCTGAGGAAGTCACCTACTACATGAGCCGGGTCTTGGGCGACTACAAGGTGCCCTTCCTGCTAATGTTCTTCGTGAATTTCGCGGTGCCTTTCTACGTTCTCATCGCGCGCGACGCCAAGAGAAACCCCCGATTTGTCATCCCCGTGGCCATCTTGATTTTCATCGCCCACTTCGTGGACGTGTACCTGTTGGTCATTCCTGGAACGATGTTCGACCACAACCATTTTGGTTTCTTTGAAGTGGGATTGTTCCTCGGATTTTTGGGGCTGTTCATGAACCGGACATTTGCCACGTTGGCGAAGGCTCCCCTCCTCAGCAAGAACCACCCCATGCTCCAGGAAAGCATGGAACTCCACTATTGATCAGACAACAGACGGACTTATGAAACTCATCACACTTCTCGTCGTCATTGCCGGTGTCATCGCACTGGCCCAGCTGGCCAAAGTCGGCCAATTGACGTCTTTGATCCGCAACAAAAAGGAGGAAGACATCAGCGATGCGGACACCCGATTGAACGGGGGGCTTTTCATCGCGTTCATGGTGGCATTCTACGCGTCCTTCATCTTCTTGATCATCCGCTACGGAGACTACAACCCACCTTCGGCGTCTGCCCATGGGGAGTCGTACGACACGTTGATGAACTTCAACATGTACATCATCATGGCGGTGTTCTTCTTGGTGAATTCCGTCTTGTTCATCTTCGCCAACAAGTACCGCTTCGACAAGGGGCGCAAGGCGCGCTTTTTCGCTCACGACACCCGTTTGGAGTTGATTTGGACTGTGATTCCGTCCATCGTGCTCGCCGTGATCATCATCTACGGCCTCCGCACATGGAACGAAATGACGGGCGACGCATCGGACGACGCCCTGCGTGTAGAGGTGTACTCCAAGCAGTTCGATTGGACCGCGCGGTACCCTGGCGCCGACGGGGAGTTCGGATTGGCGAACTACAACCTCATCACGCCCACCAACCCGTTGGGGATTGTCACCCAAGATGGGGTGACGGAGGCGCTTGCAGAGATCGAAAGTCAAATCGCGTCGCTCGAGTCTGAATTGGCCCACGAGCGGGGACGTTTGTTGGCAGAAATGGCCTCCCTTGAGGACCAACTGCATGCAGACCACCACCACGCCCACGGACATGACCACGACTCCCATGGGGAAGGGCACGGCGATCATCACGACCACCATGGCATTTCGCCAGAGTTCAAGGCCAACCTCGAAGCGCGCTTGCACGAGGTGGAGCACATGCTTGCCAGTGACAAGGTGGTGGTGTTGTCCAACGCAGCGTTGGAAGCCAAGGAGGACAAGCTGCACCGCCTCAAGCGTCATCGCCAACGCATTGAAGAGGTTAAGCCTTTCGATTATGACGGTGGAATCGCCGCGTGGGAAGCGGGTGCTGACGACAAAATCATGAAAGGCGAGTTTCACTTGCCTGTGGGGCGTGAGGTGGAGTTTGTGTTCCGTTCACGGGACGTGATTCACAGCGCATACATGCCTCACTTCCGAGCCCAAATGAACACGGTACCTGGGGTGCCCACGCGTTTCAAAATGACGCCGACCATCACCACAGACAGCATGCGGACCATCCTCGACGCTCCGGATTTCAATTACGTGTTGTTGTGCAACAAGGTTTGCGGTGCAGCCCACTTCAACATGCAAATGGCGGTGGTCGTGGAAACCGAGGAGGAGTACAACGCTTGGTTGGAATCTCAAGAGGAGTTCATTGCTGAGAAACCCAACACGGTGGACCCCAACGCCCGCGCTGAAGCGCCTGTGATTGAAACTGAAGAATCTGCAACACTCTAAACATGGCTGGACACGCACACCACGAAGAGAGCTTCATTTCGAAGTACATCTTCAGCCACGACCACAAGATGATTTCCAAGCAGTTCTTGGTGACTGCGATTGTGATGGGCATCATCGCTGTGATGCTTTCGGTTTTCTTCCGCCTTCAACTTGGATGGCCCGGAGAGAGTTTCGCCATCCTTGAAACGTTCCTCGGAAAGTGGGCCCCAGGAGGGGTGCTTGACCGAAACGCTTACCTGGCGCTCGTGACGATTCACGGCACCATCATGGTGTTTTTCGTGTTGACAGGAGGCTTGTCTGGCACGTTCAGCAACCTGTTGATCCCGCTTCAAATTGGCGCACGCGACATGGCGTCAGGCTTCTTGAACATGTTGAGCTATTGGTTCTTCGCGGTGTCGAGCGTCATCATGATTTTCTCGCTGTTCGTGGAAGGAGGTGCGGCCTCTGGAGGTTGGACGGTCTACCCGCCTTTGAGTGCGCTGCCCCAAGCCATGCCTGGTTCTGGCATGGGCATGACCTTGTGGTTGATCTCCATGGTGTTGTTCATCGTGAGCTCCTTGCTCGGGGGATTGAATTACATCGTGACCGTGATCAACCTGCGCACCAAAGGCATGAGCATGACGCGGTTGCCGTTGACCATCTGGGCGTTCTTGACGACCGCCATTTTGGGCGTCTTGTCGTTCCCCGTCTTGGTCTCTGCAGTGGTGCTGTTGTTGATGGACCGTTCCATGGGTACGGCGTTCTACTTGAGCGACATTTTCATTGGAGGTGAAGCGCTTGACGTGACTGGCGGAAGCCCCATCCTGTACCAGCACTTGTTCTGGTTCCTGGGTCACCCCGAGGTGTACATCGTGTTGTTGCCTGCACTGGGAATCAGCTCGGAGGTGATTGCCACCAATTCGCGCAAGCCCATCTTTGGGTACAAGGCGATGATTGGCTCCATCTTGGGCATTGGCTTCTTGAGCTTCATCGTGTGGGGTCACCACATGTTTGTCACGGGCATGAACCCCTTCTTGGGCTCTGTGTTCGTGTTCACCACTTTGTTGATCGCCATCCCGTCTGCGGTCAAGGCCTTCAACTACATCACCACACTCTGGAAAGGCAACCTTCGATTCACTCCTGCCATGCTCTTCAGCATCGGTTTGGTGAGCACGTTTGTGACAGGCGGGTTGACCGGCATCATCTTGGCCGACTCGGCCTTGGACGTCAACGTGCACGACACCTACTTCGTGGTGGCGCACTTCCACATTGTGATGGGCATGAGTGCCATCTTCGGCATGTTGGCAGGCATTTACCACTGGTTCCCCAAGATGTTCGGTCGCATGATGAACAACAAACTGGGCTACGTCCACTTCTGGACCACGTTGGTGGCCGGTTACGGTGTGTTCTTCCCCATGCACTTTGTTGGACTGGCAGGAGCGCCCCGCCGTTACTATGACTACAGTGCGTTTGAATTCCTTGATTTCGTGATGGATTTGCAGCCGATCATTTCGACGTTCGCCATCATCGGCGCCGTGGGCCAGCTTCCTTTCTTGTGGAATTTCTTCTACAGCATTTTTCGCGGACAATTGGCGACCGAGAACCCTTGGAAGTCCAACACCTTAGAGTGGACCACCCCGGTGGAGCACGTGCATGGGAACTGGCGTGGAGCTTTGCCAGAGGTGCACCGTTGGGCATACGACTACAGCAATCCTGACTTCGACGAAGACTTTGTACCACAGACCGTGCCTGTGAAGGCTGGGGAGTCGGCACACTGAGGTCAGCGTCGAGAAAGAACTTGACAAAAGCCCCTGCTTCGGTGGGGGCTTTTTTGGTTCATGGGGTAACTTCGAAACGCATGGTGCACGACGATGACTTTGACGTAAGGGGAGAGGCCGAACAGGCGTCCGACGGCGATTTGGACCGGGTGCTCAGGCCTGCACAGTTTGAAGATTTCACGGGCCAGCGTGCGGCCATGGACAATTTGCAGGTGTTTGTGCAAGCGGCGAGGCAGCGTGGCGAGGCGTTGGACCATGTGTTGTTGCATGGACCTCCGGGACTCGGGAAGACGACGCTGGCCAACATCGTGGCCAACGAGATGGGCGTGGCCATTCGCACCACGTCTGGTCCAGTGCTGGACAAGCCTGGCGACTTGGCGGGGTTGCTCACGAGCCTCGAGCCCAACGACGTGTTGTTCATCGACGAAATTCACCGGTTGTCGCCTGTGGTCGAGGAGTACCTGTACAGCGCCATGGAGGACTACCGCATTGACCTCGTCATCGACACCGGCCCCAACGCCAGGACAGTCCAAATTGAATTGAGTCCGTTCACCCTGGTGGGGGCTACCACGAGGTCGGGGTTGCTGACGGCCCCGTTGAGGGCGAGGTTCGGCATCAACCTTCGTCTTCACTACTACGACGCCAAGACCTTGACTGACATCGTGGAGCGGTCGTCTGGCATCCTGAGCATCGAGATCGAGCCTGCTGCGGCGTACGAGATTGCGTCTCGTTCAAGGGGTACGCCCCGGATCAGCAACGCCCTGTTGCGTCGGGTCCGGGATTTTGCCCAAGTGAAGGGCTCGGGGGTGATCGATCCCGAAGTCACGGCCTACGCCCTCGACGCCCTTCAAGTGGACAAGAAAGGCTTGGACGACATGGACAACCGGATCCTCTCGGCCATCATCGACAAGTTCAAAGGAGGCCCCGTGGGCGCGAACACCCTGGCGACCGCCATTGGAGAGAATGCGGGCACTTTGGAAGAGGTCTACGAGCCCTATTTGATCCAAGAGGGTTTGTTGGTGAGGACACCACGAGGCAGGCAAGCCACCACGGAAGCGTACAAACATCTCGGGCGCAAGCCGTCCTCCACGCCGGGAGACCTCTTCAACGGCTGAGCGGTGGCCCGGACTCTGCACCAAGCCCAAACACGGGCCCAGTGGCTGAAGCACCATGCCAAGGAATTGGGCTTCACGTCCGTGGGCATCTCCAAGGCCCAGCACCTGGACGAAGAGGCGCCGCGTCTCGAGTCTTGGTTGAAGCAAGACATGCACGGCGAGATGGCTTTCATGGAAGGGCATTTCGACAAACGGTTGGACCCCCGGAAGCTCTTGCCAGGCACCAAGACAGTCGTGAGCCTGCTGTTCAATTACCACAACCCCACACCGCCGACGGATGCGGAAGCGCCGCGCATTTCGCAGTACGCCCTTGGCGAGGATTACCACTTCGTGCTGAAGTGGAAGCTCAAGGAGTTGTTGAAGTGGATGAAGCGCGATTGGGGCGACGTGTCGGGTCGGGTGTTTGTGGATTCGGCTCCCATCATGGAACGGGCATGGGCGGCGAAGTCTGGGTTGGGCTGGATCGGCAAAAACAGCTTGCTCCTGAACAGACATCACGGCAGCTACTTCTTCTTGGCGGAGATGCTGCTGGACTTGGAGATCGAACCCGACGCGCCTGTCACAGACCATTGCGGCAGCTGCACGCGGTGCATCGACGCGTGCCCGACCAATGCCATTGTGAAGCCCTATGTGGTGGACGGCAGCAAGTGCATCAGTTACTTCACGATTGAGCTGCGTGGCGCCATCCCGGAGCCTGTGCAAGGCCACATGGAGAACTGGATGTTTGGCTGTGATATTTGCCAGGAGGTGTGTCCGTGGAACCGGCACGCGGAGCCCACGGTGGAACCAAGGTTTGCCCCTCACCCGAGGCTGCTCGACATGACCAAGGCGGATTGGTTGGACCTGACCGAGGAGGTGTTCAAGGAAGTGTTCAAGGACAGCGCCGTCAAGCGTACAGGTTTGGCAGGGTTGTCAAGGAACATTGCTGTTCTCCAATCTGGCGAAGCGAGCCACAAAAAAGCCCCTCCTGGATTAGGAGAGGCTTGATTGAGTTTGTGGCTGTCCCAATTGGGATCACTTCACCAACCACTTCAAGGTTCGTTGGACCTCGCCTTGTGTGACTTGGACCAAGTGAATACCAGGCTTGGCGTTCACCTCCAGGGCGATGTGTTGGGTGCCTTGTGTCACGTTGATTTGGTCGTTGAGCAGCTGGTGACCCGTCAAGTCGAACACCTTCACGCTGGCTTGTCCTGCACTCGAAGCGCGCCATTCAAGCTGCACAGCGCCCCCAGTTGAAGGGTTGGGGAACAGGTTCAGCGTCTCTTGGTCCAGGTCGAGCCCACTCACACCAGCCACAGTTCCCTGGTCTCCGTCGAACACGGTGATGGAGAAGCCATCCTGGATGCCACCAAGCCACCCCAGCGAGTCCAAGCTCAAGGTGAAGCAGTAGGTGTCTGAGCAATCCTCCTCTTCGTTGCCTACGGTCAAACACAGCTCGTAAGGACCGTTGGTCTCGTACTCCCAGGTTGGGAAAGGATCTGTACTCGACCCTTCATCTCCGAAGCTCCAGAACACATCGTTGTCTTCGTCCAATCCGAACATGAAGACGAACAGCTCGTTGGCGATGGCGTTGCTGTCGGCGTCAAAGGCCTGCACCACCACGAAGTCGGCCTCACAATCGCCTCCGTCGTCGTCGTCCTCTTCCTCTTCCTCTTCATCGTCGTCCTCGTTCCAGGGGCCATCCACGAATTCGAGCCATTCTTCGAGCTCTTCACATGCGTCCTCGTCGCCGTCCAAGCAGGCGTTCAAGCTCTCCAGAATGCCGCAGTACATCCAGGCGTCGTTGTCCATGGCGTCGTTGCAGAGGCTGTCGAGGTAGGCAGTGAGTTCGTCCAAATCGAGGTCCTCGAATTCGTCAAAACCCTCCCCTTCTTCGTCATCCTCGTCCTCGTCGCCGTCGTCTTCGCAGTAGGGAAGTTCGATTTCAGCTTCGAGGATGAAAACGCCTGCGGTGTCGATGTCGTTGGACAGCATCATGAGGGCTTCTTCTTCGATGAAGCTGCCAGCGCAGTCCGTGGCAGAAGCAGTGACCACACCTTGCATGGTTCCGTCGGGCAGGGCGATGGTCAAGGTGACGTCGTCATCGCCCATCAAGGTGACGGTCATGGGGGCATCGCTCAGGGCTGGGTCCGTGGCAATGTCCACAAGCACCACGGTTTCGTCTCCGGCACCGTTTGCGCTGAGCTCAAGAAAGAGGATGCTTTCCTGCCCCAAGGCCATCGCTGAGAGCGCAAAGAAGCAAAGTGAGAAAAGGGATTTCATGTTGCGGGATTTTCAGGAACAACCCAAAAAAACGCGAAGCGGTTGCATTGCACATGCGACCCAAGTCACATGACTTGGGCGGCCGCGAATGTGGTGGCGATGAGGTGGGAGTACTTGTGGCGGTATTGGGCCATGGCCCATTGCCGCAGGGATTCGGCGTCTTCTCTCGAGAGCCACTTGAAGCTCTTCTTCAGTTCCTTGGCGAAGAGCCGTTGGTCGAAGCTGACACGTGTCAGCACGGTTTTGCAAAAGTCCAGCATTTCATTGATGTGGAAGGTATGTTGCAAAATTGGGGAGAGGTGGCCCGTGGTGTGGTCACGGCCGTGTCAAAAAATCCAAAATGCGGCGTCAAGGAGGCAGGTTTGGGCTTGGCGTACCTTTGCTTCAGAATGAAATGGAGGCACAACAAAGAGGACCGAAGGGTGCTGAAGGCTCGGATGGAGCAGGACAATGTGCCTCGCACCACCCTCAGCTTTTACAGGTACGTCCACTTGGAAAATCCTGCCTTGACCAGGAACCAACTGTACGCGGCGTGGGAAGAATTGGGGGTGCTGGGCCGAACCTACTTGGCGAGCGAAGGCATCAACGCCCAGGTTTCCGTGCCGACCGACCGCTTTGACGAGTTCAAGGCCCAACTCGACAGCCTGGGTTGGCTGCCCAACCTGAGGTTGAATGTGGCGGTGGAGCAGGGCAAGAGTTTCTTCAAGCTGATTGTTCGGGTGAAGGAGAAAATTGTGGCTGACGGGTTGAACGACGACACGTTTGATGTGACCGATTGCGGCGAGCATCTCAAGGCAGACCAATTCAACGCCTTGACGGACCGCGAGGACACGGTTCTCATCGACATGCGCAACGCGTACGAGAGCGAAGTGGGGCATTTCGAAGGCGCCATTTGTCCTGATGTGAACACCTTCAGGGAGGAAATCGCCTTGGTCGAGGACATGTTGCAGGACAAGAAAGACGCCAACATTGTGATGTATTGCACGGGTGGCATCCGGTGCGAGAAGGCCAGCGCCTACCTCAAGCACAAGGGATTCCCCAACGTTCACCAATTGGAGGGCGGCATCATCGAGTACACCCGCCAGGCCAAGGAATCCGGCATCCACAATAAGTTTGTGGGCAAGAACTTCGTCTTTGACGAACGCTTGTCCGAGCGCATTTCTGACGACGTCATCGCCAAGTGCCACACCTGCGGGGCGTCATGTGACGAACACGTGAACTGCGCCAACCCCACCTGCAACATCTTGATGATCCAGTGTTCGTCCTGTGGGGACGCCCTCAAGCACACGTGCAGCGAGCCGTGTAAGGTGTTCATTGAGTTGCCAGAGGAAGAGCAAAAAGCCAGGCGCAAAGGCACCAAAGCACGTGGGGGATTCATGTCAGGCCGCAAAGGCCTCAGCTCTGACGAGGCACTTGCCCCAAGAAGTCGGCAGTGACTTCGTAGAATTCGTCTGGCGCTTGGGCGTGCAACCAGTGGCCCACCTCGTCGATGGTGTGGTCGTCCATGTGCACGAAGTGGTCCGCCATGAGGTCCAGGTCGTCGTCCGACACGTAAGAACTCTCGCCGCCTCGGATGAACAGGGCAGGAAGCGTGTTCATGCTCAATTCTACATCACCCACCACGCCGGACAGCGCTTCCTTCAGCACGGGCACGTTGAAGCGCCAGGCGAATCCGCCCTCTTTGAGTCGATGCAGCCCTTTCATCAAGAAAGGCACAAGCACGGGATCCGGCCCGAGAGATTGAGCCAGTTGGGATTGAACCTCTTCACGCGATGAGGCTTCGCTCGCTCGGCTGCCCAGGAGGGCGTCAAAGATGGGCCCGTGATGCGGCGTGTACGCCCGGGCGGCGATGTCCGCCACGACCATGCGTTCCATTCGTCCAGGGTGATGCTGGGACAGGGTCAGCACGGTTTTCCCGCCCATGCTGTGCCCCAGGAAGGAGGCTTTGGTGATGCCCTGGGCGTCCATGAACCGCACGACATCCTCGGCCATCTCTGTGTAGGTGTGGCTCGGAGCATGAGGGCTGCGGCCGTGGTTCCGGGCATCGAGCATCCACACGTGGTGGTGGGAAGCGTAGCGTTTGCCGAGGGTTTGCCAATTGTCGCTGCTGCCGAGCAACCCATGGAGGACGATGAGGTGCCCCGCACCCCCCTGGTTGCAGGCCAAATGCCTGGCGTGAAGGTTCAGCTCAGACATGCGCGGTATTGCGCCACGGCGTTGGACAGGCCCAGGTACAAGGCGTCGGCGATCAAGGCGTGGCCGATGCTGACTTCATCCAGGTGGGGCACTTCACGGCCGAAGTCCGCGAGGTTGTCCAGGTTCAAGTCGTGGCCGGCGTTGACACCCAGTCCCGCTTGGTGGGCCCACTGTGCCGCTTCTGCGTAGGGGGCGGCGGCGGCGGCACCCAGGTCGCGGTGCCGGACGGCGTAGGACTCGGTGTACAATTCGATGCGGTCCGCGCCAACGGCCGCGGCGGCTTCGATTTGGGCTTGGTCTGTCTCGATAAACAGGCTGGTCCGAATGCCGCGTTCCTTGAATGTGGCCATGACATCTCGCAACATATCTGCATGGTCCGTCACTTGCCAGCCGGCGTTGCTCGTCAACACGTCTGGGGCGTCAGGAACCAAGGTCACTTGGGCAGGTTGCACCTCGCAAACAAGGGCTACGAAGTCGTCAGAGGGGTACCCTTCGATGTTGAATTCGGTGTGAACCATGGGTTTCAGTGCACGGACGTCGGCATAGGTGATGTGACGGCCGTCTGGGCGTGGGTGCACGGTGATGCCTTGGGCCCCAAACTGCTGGATGCGCAAGGCGGCGTCCACCACGTTGGGTTCTGCTCCGCCCCGGGCGTTGCGCAGGGTGGCGATCTTGTTCACGTTGACGCTGAGCCTTGTCATCCTTACCTTTGGCATGCCCCGCGAAAGTACGCCATGCGCGCCCAGAGAATCCTCACCATGGACCTTCCAGTCCTTGCATTGACCGACCCGGTGTCCCGGGCGTTGACGGTCATGGATGAATGCAAAGTCATGCATTTGCCCGTGGTGGAAGAAGACGTGTTCAAAGGGACGGTGTCGGAGGCGGAGCTCTTGGAAATGGACGATCTGGCCCTCATTGCCGAGGCACGTCTGGACCAGGAATCCATCGGCATGGACTTGCACCTGTACGACGTGGTGGCCCGCATGGGCTTGTCGGACGTGGACGTGCTGCCCGTGGTGAATCGCGGGTTGTACCGTGGTGCGGTGGATCGGTCGTCCGTCATGCGCTTTTTGGCCAAACGCGCGGGTTGGGGCTTCCCCGGCAGCACCATTGTGGTTGAGGTCTTGCCCAAGGATTTGAGCCCGGCCGAATTGGTGCGGTTGGTGGAATCGGACGGCGCCCAAGTGACGAGTTTCAACGTCGCCGCGGTGGAAGACAGCGAACGCTTGGAGGTCACTTTCAAGGTGAACACGGAAGAGATTGAGTCTTTGTTGGCCATGTTGCAGCGGCATGAGTACACGGTCCAAAGCTTCCACAACGCCCCGGAGGTGGAAGATGAAATGCGGGCGCGTTTTGACGCGTTCATGCGCTACCTCGAACCCTGAATCTCCACGCCATGCGGATTGCCATTTTTGGAAAAGCGGTGTCGCCCAACGACGCAGAAGCGCTGAGGGAAGCGTTTCAACGGGTGCTTCAATTGGATGCGTCGCCTTGGATCAGCCAGGCGTACTTGTCAGAGTTGAACGACCATATGGCCGTGCCCGACGCGTTTCGGGTGTTTGACGGGGAAGTGCCCGAGGGCACGGAGTTGCTGCTTGCGTTCGGCGGGGACGGTACGGTGCTCGAAGCGTCCACACTCGTACGTCAAGGCACGGTGCCCATCTTGGGCGTCAATACGGGACGACTCGGGTTTTTGAGCAACGTGTCGATGGAGGAGTTTGATCTGGCCATGGACGCCTTGGTGGCCGGTACGACCTGGACCGAGGAGCGGGCCTTGTTGGAGGTTCACGTCGACGGACAACCACTGCCCTTGGGCGAGTTTCCGTTCGCCCTGAACGAGGTGGTGATTCACAAGCGGGACACCGCAAGCATGGTGGTAGTGGACGTCCACCGGGGTGACAACTTCGTGAACACGTATTGGGCCGATGGGCTGCTTGTCAGCACACCCACCGGATCGACGGCGTACTCCCTGAGTGCGGGGGGGCCCATTGTGCACCCCAGCGCCGACGTGGCCATTGTGACGCCGGTGGCGCCCCACAACCTGAACGACCGGCCGCTTGTCGTCCCGCTGGACCAAGAAATCACCTTGATGGCCGACGGACGAGATGCGCAGTTTTTGCTCAGCTTGGACAGCCGTTCTTTCCCCCTTGAGCCCAAGCAAGAAGTGCGCATTCGCCGTGCCGGATTCACCATCATGTTGATCAACCTGGAACACCAGAACTTTTTTTCCACGGTTCGGCAAAAAATGCATTGGGGACTCGACCCGCGGGAACGCTGAATTCAGGGCAATCCCCCGTAATTTCGAGCGTTGTACCTCACGATGCACAACCGTCCATTCACATCGCATGTTGATTTGCGCAGCGCCTTGGTCGTGGCCTTCATGGTCCTTGGCTTCGAGGTGTCCGCCCAATTCAACCGACGTGGCACCAGCAAGGAAATTGCGTTCCAGTTGGGGTCGGCATGGTACACCGGCGATTTGAACCCGACCAACATGTTTCGGGGCATGTCCCACGTGTCTCAGGGGGCGTTCTACAGGCACAACCTCAACAGCCGCTTGTCCATTCGGGGGCAGTACCTCCGGGGCATGATTGAAATGTGGGACGCCGACCACCCCAATGCATGGCAGCAAGAGCGCAACTTGCACTTCCGCAACGAACTGCGGGAATATGCGTTGCTTGGGGAGTTGAACTACCGAGACCACGTGGTGGGCCGACCCATGAAACGGATGGTGCCTTTTCTCTTTGCAGGCATTGCCGTGTATACCCATGACCCCGAAGCGAAAGACCGTTTGGGCAATTGGCAACCCCTGCAGCCACTCGGCACGGAAGGGCAAGGA
>MDTB01221120.1_pt1 | contig 18676 bp, 14 predicted proteins | sample 811161 | NCBI WGS metagenome assembly MDTB01 (sample SAMN05326650, study PRJNA326480) | marine metagenome | isolation source: seawater | place: Mediterranean Sea | collected 2009
GTAACTATTGTCTGTTACATAAGTATTGTAATCTACGTAATTATTTTTCCACTCGTCAATCGCTAAATCTGAATCTTGTTGTAAATTTTTAAATGCGGGTTTAAATTTATTTGGACCATATGGTAGCAACAGTGGTAAGTTTTTTGCCGCATCACCGGGATTCATCATTTGCATATTTAACGGATTTATATCATAATCTTGCTTTCTTAATGTTTTATAATAATCCTGTAATTCTTGGTCCATATATATATAACAATACTATTTTAACTATTTACACAATCTGTAATACTCAGATTCTATTGCATTTGGACTAGGTCTAGTAATTTTACACAATACACCTGGTCTAAACCCTAATACTACTGCCACAGGATCAAATCTACTTATATCTGGATATTGACTATCGTCTTTAATGTTAAATTTTTTGCTTATAATATCTTTATCCACTAATTCATGTGGAGGAACATAACAATGTTTTAGTATATTAAACCCCAATCTGCTTATTGAAAGAATGTTTACATATGTATTATTCACCAACCATATCCTTTCTAAATGATTCAATAACGTATCATTGGGGTCATTTTTCGTAATAATTAATAATTCATCCTCTTTTGTCAATATCTGTTCTATATCAAATAATTCTTCTATCATATCATCAATATTCTGTGGTCTCAATCCTTTCGTCAAATTATACTTAATATAAATTTTCCCCTTAGTTGGTTCTTCATTCGTTAATAGTAAATCTAATTGTTCATTTTTATTCATTGCATTTACTTCTGTAATACTAAAATCATTATAATCATCTACTTTAAATCCTCGGGTTTCCATAATATCCATCAATACATTACGGGAATTATAAATTTCTGAAACTAATCTTGAATTTTCAAGAGACATTATTATGTATTATATAAGAGTATTTAATTTATTTTCAATTTATATACTTATCTCTTTTTTATCATCTTGTTCTTGATTTTGTTTTTCTTCACTACCTTCTTTATCTGTTAAAGAGGTCTGAAATAAGGTAGGTGTACTTGCTTTTTGTTGCTCTTTATTATCTATATTTTGTTGCTGTTGTAAACTAGCCAATGGAATCTCTTCAACCACATTCGCCGGCAAAGGGTCTGTTTGTAACTCTACTGTATCACCTATCTTTAAACCACTACTCACACGCCGAATTTCATCTTTGGTTACTATAACCCATCCTTCTTCTCCTTCCACAAAATCTTCTGTTGATATAATAATATCTTCTCCGTCAACACCATCAACCACCCATATTCGGTCCGGTCTTTTGTCTTTCAAATAGTTTACTGTATCCCCTTCCTTAATTTCATTCTCAGCAGCGGGAGCGGGAGAACCAGGTGGTGTAGCAGGAACAGGAGGAGCAGGAGCAGCACCCACAGGAGCAGCAATAGCAGGAGCAGCAATAGCAGGAGCAATAGCAGGAGCAGCAATAGCAGGAGCAATAGCAGGAGCAATAGCAGGAGCAATAGCAGGAGCAGCACCCGCAGCACCCGCAGGAGCAGCAGTAGCAAGAAGAAGTGGTCTTTCTTGGACAGGATTCTTTTTAGATATGTGTCCAGTAAGCATATTAAGTATAATACCATAACTAAAATCTACATTTACTCGCTTGTCTGCATCTTCGAGTAGTAAATCACTACAAGGTCCTTTAACAATACCTTTTCTACCTGGTTTAATGGTGTTCCTATAGTCTACTAAAGAATATACTATATCATTTACTTTATAACCACCTGGAATGGCGGTGGAAAGTTGAGTTTTTTCCGGAAGAGGTTGTTTAACTTTGTCTGGTAATGGAGTTCCGTTCATAACATGATCAATTACTTCAGGTATTCGAGATTGTGTATGTAGTAATCTTTGTATATTAGTAGAATAGTTTAATGATGTTAGATGAGAAATAGTATCACTAGTAATAATTCTTAATTGAATATTCATAGCACCCAATTCCTGCATAAGTAATTTAAACGCATAAGGTATCCTAACAACACTAAATGTTTTTCCGTATTTGGATACTGCATTAACCCGCATATTTTCAGTAACACTATCTGTAAATTGAATGGGTCCATCAATCATAGGCGAGAAAAATAAATCTTTTTTCTCGTTATATAACGCTAACACTCCACTCTGATTACAAACGGCTATATAATATTCATCACCTCGATTCATTAAAGAATCATTTAAAAAACAAGACATACCATTTGCAATGATACCATCCCGTTCCATTTCTCCTATTCTTAACCCACCATCATTAGCTCTACCTTGAACAGTTTGACGGGTTAAATTAGAAACAGGACCTCTTGCACGATAATTTATTTTATCTTTAACCATTTGTTTTAATCGCATATAAAAAGTAGGACCTATAAAGATATTGCTTTGTAATGCGGTTCCTGTGCTACCATCATATAATATTTCGGTTCCACTGGAATGATATCCTAATGTTTCGAGTATACTACCAAATACAGCAGCCATATCTCCTTCATGATTAAACGCGGTGCAATCACCATGAAAACCATATCCAGCACAAGCCTTACCATAAATAGTTTCTATCAATTGTCCAATAGTCATTCGTGAAGGAATAGCGTGTGGATTTATAATAATATCAGGTCTTATGCCTTCTTCTGTAAAAGGCATATCTTTTTCTTGCAATATGGTTCCCACAGTTCCTTTTTGTCCACATCGACTACAAAATTTATCTCCGACAACCGGTTTTCTTTCTTCACGAATGCGTATTTTCGCCAATCGATGACCTTCTTTGTTTTCCGTCATAAAAGTTTTATCAACAAATCCCGCCTGCCCTTTTTTAGTTGCAATAGATTCATCTAATGCTTCACCAGAACGTTCCATATCATAGGATACCTTGCCTATAACTACCATTTTTTCAGTTAATTCTACATTTTCCTGAATTAAACCATGTTCATCCAAATATCCATAATCATATCCGCTTTTAATATTCTTTATATCCATTTTAATATCTTTTACATTTGCAAATTGATGACTAACGGTGGCTGATTCCTTTTCCTCATTCGCACCCTCATACGCCTCATAAGAACTATAATAAGTCATATTAAATAAACCTCGGTCTATAGCAGCTTGATTAAATATAATAGCATCTTCTACATTATAACCCGTATAAGACATAATAGCAACAATAGTATTTACGCCATATGGATTTTCGTCGTTTTGTATGTATTGTGTATATTTACTTCGTATAAGAGGAGTTTGACCGTATTGTAATACAACCCCCATTTTATCGATTCTAGAATCAAAATTGGAATGATATAATGAAACAGCTTGCTTTGCTTGACCTGTAAAGTAACTATTACGAACACCCGGATTATGTTCTGGAAATACGGCTTGATTACCCATTACACCAAACATAAAAGACGGATGTATTTCTACATGGGTATAAGTGGAATTAGCAGTAATTTGTTTTTGTTTGTGTGCAATGTAAGCGTTTTCAGCCGCCATGGAATCCATATATTCAACTATACCAGAAGCACCATTTTTACCTAATAAGCATTCAGACCAATTAGAGTTGTTTTGCATTACATCTTCATATATATAAGATTCCTCATAGGATAATTTTTTATTTGTTTGATTTACATAAAAGATAGGTCTGCAGGGTCGTCCTTCATCTGTAAATATATAAATACAGTTCTCGCTAATATTCCACGAAATACTATTATATGGGTTGATGTCTCCGCGACGCTTTTCATCTAATAAATTATTTATTATTTCATGTGCATTATTCACAACTCCATTCCAATTACCATTTATAAATACTTTTGTTGCATTTGATAAATATTCTTTACTACATTCTTCTAAAAATTTCATACCTAGGGCACGAATTTTAGATATTATTTTACCCTTTTTTTCTCCTTTCGTAATATGTGTAAAAATGGCGAGATGTTTATGTAACCCAATATTACCACCATCAGGACTATCTACGGGGTCGATAATACCCCATTGAGATGCATGAAGAAGTCTAGGTCCAACTACTTTAGCACTAGCATCAAGAGGTAAATTTAATTTCCGAAGATGTGATAGAACTGAATTTAAAGATAATCGATTTAGGGGTTGTAGTATACCAACCTTTTTGCTTTGAGGCGTAGCACCCCAATTTCCTTTAAACGCCTTTTTAAAACCTTCTTCCACGATACGTTCTTTAAAAAAATCTTGATAATTATTATCAATAAGACTAGTAAAATTTTCTTGATATTCACCAGTGTGGAATAAGTAGGTTTCGTCAATTCTGGTGAAAATATGTTTTATTTGTAAAAGATAATATTCATTAAATAATTGACCTATACTATACCCACTTGTTTCAATGCGTTTATACATAAAATGGTCTCTATCTGTGCTAGGGTCTATTTTTGCAATAACTCGAATTAATTTATAAACCATATACCCTAAAAAACATCCTTTTTGATAAAAATTATTCTCGCCAACATGCGCTAAAAAATAATCCGAAAGAATAAGAATGACTTGCTGAACCGATTTTTGTTTGGTAAACCCAGCCATATATTGCAAAGCCGTTTCTTTAGTAAATATCATACCCGCATCATGAACACTAGGAATTAACAATTCCTTAAATATATCATTATTATTGTTTAGTAAACAATGTTCCATAATGGCTTTATCACTAATAATTCCCAAAGCACGCATCACTATAAATAAGGGGATAGGTTTACGAATATTGGCTATTTGAACTACTATATTATTATTCGATAAACTAGGTATGGGAGATACTAATCTTACCGCAACTGTCCTGATAGGTTTAGTCATATTTTCAGATACAGACCTAATTTCAGCACTATGACTATATTTTTCATTAAAATTGTCTTTAATATAAATCATATTATCTCCAAATTTTTCTTGAGGAACAACCACCTTTTCTTTTCCTCCTATAATAAAATATCCCCCCGGATCATTTTTACATTCCCCCATTTGTTCTCGCAATTTTCTATCTAACCCATACAATAAACACATTTTAGATTGAAGCATAATCGGAAATCTTCCTAATAATATTTTTTCCAACGTTTTCATTGTTTCAACTGGTCCTTCTTCTCGCGTAATTGTATATTCTACATCTACATCAACATGAATGCTAAATCCATACGTCATATTCCTTAACCGTGCTTCATTTGGATACATATAATGAACATTATCATCATCATAGATAATAGGTTTTCCGTAGTATATTTTATCACCTTCTTTTCCACCAATATAAAGTTTGGCTTTAAGTAGATAATCAGTATTTGTTTCATTAGGTTCTTTTAAAATCTGGATGGGGTTTTTTTCTCGCAAATATTCAGGTAATTGCTCTAACCAAAAGGCATTATATGGATCATGATGATGTTTTACTAAATAATTTGGATGTGTTTTTATATAGGTTTCAAATAGTTTCCAAGGTAACTCGTTCATTTAATATATAAAAGGTATATTTATTTAATTGATTTATAAACTTGATATCAATTAAATAAATTAATGCTTGCGTCGTCGTCGTCGTCGATGTTTCGTTTTGCGTCGATGTCGTGAGTGATTTTTAGATTTATACCGTTTTTTCCGTGATTTACGTCCGCCTGCCATTTTGTTATATAATTTAAATTGCTCCTGTAATCCATGGACTTCATTTTTTATCATATTAGTCTTAGCATTTAAATTATTTTGTAAACTTGCTAATTCCACTAGATTTTCATTTAATTTATTTGATCGCGATTTTAAGGAAGTAAATAACTTATTTTGTAATTTAGTTGCTTGACCGCCTCCAGCACCACCTATTTTTACACTATTATTATTTGAACCCGTCAAACCGGTTAACGCATTTTTGAACATACTTCCCATCGAATCTATCATAGTACTGGCGTTATTCGTATTCTGTAATTCTACTGGTCTTTCATTTACCTCCATATTAATATTATCAGATCCTCCTTTTATTTCTTTACTAGCATTGTTCCTATTTGAAAATTCTTCTTCCAAAAGATTATCCATACCGCCTTTTAAAGATTTATTGGAAGGCTCATTGTTCATATCATCGTTCATATCATTATTTTTTTCATTATCGCTTTCCAATGAGTCTACTTTATTAGTATCCATGTTTGATAAATTTACTTGTTTTCCCCCCTTTTTTTTTCGTGTTTGTCGAGGCATTTATATTATACAGAGATTTTTTATAACTTTACATGTTTATATAACGCAAGAGCTAACATTCCGCCTAGTAATTGTGCAATAATATAACATATACCCTCATTTGGTTTTAATTTACCTGCTGCTATCATCATTACTGATACCGCGGGATTAAAATTACCACCGGAGATACTACCACCAACAAATATAGCCAGTGCTAATGCGGCACCAATTGCTAAAGCATTACCTGTTGAAATAATTACATATAAAAAAAAGGTTGTCCCTATAAATTCTACTAAATATTTTTCTATTTCCCGTTGCATTTATACTATATTCTAATATTATTTAATGATACGAAAGCACCGTTATTAGACCCACCAAATGAATAATCATTGTAATTTACATTTTTATTTGCTAAACGTTTATATTTTGTATAAATAGATGAATCATAGACATAATGCTGATTACCAGTGGCACCATTGCCACTATTTACACCTCCACCATTCGTATACCATAACTGAGTGCCTATACGACCTTGAATTTGATTTGTTCCGCCGCCCTCATATTGACGCGATAAAGGGTCACCGGCATTAAATGCTAAACGAAAAGGGGTTTGAGCAAAACGATTGGTTAAAACAAACTTATTGTTAAACTTATATCTTGTAGCAAACCCTTGACGTAATGTAAAACGGTCTAAAGGAATACTATTACTATCAGTTGTTACACCGGTTACAGGTGGTGAAATACCTTGAAATCCTTGTCCTGATTGTACGTTAAACATTATATATAATAAATATAATATTTTTTTAATAATCATTATTTGTATATGGAACCTTGGGTATTTTTCGCAACAGTTGGCTCGTTTTTAGAAGTTATATGGACAAGTTCAGGTTTTTGGTTACTTAAAAATTTAGAACCTTCTTCATATAATGCAGTTCAATTTAGTATTGCATTTTTATTGATATTTTTGTATAATCTATTTTTTAGACAAGATTTCAAACCTAATTATCCTATGTTAATTGGAGGATTGTTATGTGGAATACAATTATTCTTTTTAAACAAAGGTTTTGCTGAAATGAATAATCCAGGTTTAGGAGTTGCTTTGTTTAGAACTGAAATTATATTTACAACTATAGTTGCTTACTTTTTATTTAAGTCACCTATGACCATTGAAATGATTGTTTACATGCTTATCATTGTAGTTGGTATGTATTTGTTATCTATGAAGGATAGTGGAAGTGGTGAAACATTTGAATTTGGTGAATGGCAATTATACACATTGATTGCATTAGGTTGTGTAGTAATTACAGATGGGTTAATGAAATTTATAATGACTAGTAATAAAAATATTAGTATGGTAAATATTGCTACAAACTTTTTATTTACTGCTGCTGGTGCGGCAACCATATTACAGTTTATAGATGTAAAGAAATTAGGTTTAGTAGTTAAAAAAGATAGTGAAGAAAAAGACCCAGATAAAGATCCTTTAACCTACGTATTATTACTTGTATGCGGTTTTATAGAAATGATATATATTATAATAATGGCATACACTATTAAATTTTCATTTAACCCTGGTATGGGTAAAGCTATTATATCATCAAGTGCATTTTTTATTACTTTGTTAAGCACTTTTATATTTAAAGATGCTACATTAGACGCATATAACTGGGGTGGTCTAGTATTAATACTTATATTTGTTACGTTTATAGGATTAATGAATAAAAAAGGACAGTTATTTATTAAATAATTAATTCGTAATCATACGAGGAAACACATTCATGGTTATAAGTTCTTGGAACAGTAATTTACAAGAATATGGTAAATTCACTTTCGTAAAGTCGGTGCGATTATCACACAATTTACAAATATGAATATGAGTTTTATCATTATAACATGCAATATTTCCACACATTTTACAAGCATATACGACATATTTATCTGAAACATCATAAATACGGTCCTTTGTAAATCTTGATGCACCGTGTGCTATCATACAGTCACGCTCCATCTCACCAAACCTTAACCCTCCATCTTTAGAACGACCTTCTGCGGGTTGACGGGTTAAGTTTACCATGGGTCCAATAGACCTGCTATGCAATTTATCATCCACCATATGCTTTAATCGTTGGTAAAACACTGGACCCATAAAGATACTAGATGCGTGTTGAGCACCACTAATTCCATCATAAAGCAACTCATTTCCATGTTGCTCATACCCAAGTTTTAACAATTCATTTGTAAGAAAGTCAACCGACATATCACTAAAACTAGTTCCATCACCAAACATTCCCAATTCTAACAAGACCTTACCCAACAATGTTTCCTTTAATTGAGCAATAGTCATGCGCGAAGGAATAGCATGAGGATTAATAATGATATCTGGTCTAACGCCCGATTCTGTAAAAGGCATATCTGCTTCAGGTATTATATTACCTATGGTTCCTTTTTGACCATGCCTTGAACTAAATTTATCACCAATAACAGGTTGACGGAATACTCTGGTTCTTACTTTGCAAACACCATAACCATCGCCATTTCTACTAAGGAAATTTTTATCAATATACGTTTCTTCATTGGTTCTATATACTTTACTTTGGTCTTGATATTTAATTAGTTTTGTATGGTCGTTTTTGTTTTCTTTAATAGGAACGTATTTCGCCATAATAATATCTTGATTTTCAACTAGTTTATTTTCAGGTATGAGTCCCTGTTCATTTACTTTATTATAATTACCAAATTTTACCCCTTTGGTTTTATTTGGGTCTGGTTTACCTCGAATTTCATCATCGCCTTGCATATTTTTTTCTTCATCTTTATCCGTATTGTAAATAACGGCTTGAAATAACCCTCGCTTAATTGAACCTTCATTAAACTGAATACTATCTTCTTGATTATAACCCGTATCCGATTTAATCGCAACTATTACCGGAAATCCAGACGGAATTTTATTTAAATTTAACATATTCATGATTCTTGTATCTACCAAGGGACGATGTGGATACGTCAATACATAAGACGTTTTATCTAAACGATTATCGAAATTAGAGACATACATACCCATTGCCTGTTTACCCATGGCACATTGATACGTATTTCTAGGTGATTGATTTTTTTCTGGAAAAGGAATACAGGAAGCCAATATACCAAATATTGTACTAGGTTCCAATTCACAGTGCGTATAATGATAAATAGAACTGGAATTTTCATCAGCAATCAAATCCTTAGGTTTCATCGCTATCAATATAGTATTTTGTTCATCGGGGTCAACATACTCTAATACCGAATCTTCTAATTTTGTATTTAATAGTAAATCATCCCAAAAGAGCTCTTTTTCTTTTATTTTAGTTATAACATCATCGGTTAATAGCAATTGATTATCCTTCACACGTAATATTGGTCTAACAACACGACCAGCATCATTGCAAACATATATTTCTTTATGGTGATAATCAAAATGGATTGACGTATAAATATTAATAACACCTTTATATTTCAACTGTTTTAAATAATTAAACAATTCTATTGCATTGGGTACAACTCCTATCCACGAACCATTCACGAAAAGCTTTACATGTAGACTAATCTCTTGCAACGTAATCTTTTCTATGGGAATAATGTAACTTTTTACACAATCATACAACCCACTCGAGTCATTATGTATCGTAATATGAGTCATGTAACTTATATTTTTTACAACACCTACTGACTGACCTTCTGGTGTTTCTGCTGGACACAAAAATCCCCAAGAACTACTGTCTAATTTACGAGGTTGAACTAATTTACCATTTCTGTCCATTGGTGTGCTAATACGTCTCGAATGACTTAAGGAGGAAATATAGGTTTGCCTACTCATTACCTGGGCAACACCTACTTTATTACTATTCGCTACTTGTTTTATACCAAAATCACCTGTAGCCAATGAACGCTTTATACCATTTTCAATCGTGCTTGATTTAATAATTTTATAAATATTTGTTTGATTTACTATATTCAGATAATCATCCGTAGAACGCCATGAACCATTGTTCATTTCTCTAACAATTTGTTTTTGTAGGTCTTTTACTACTTTATTAAAGTAATTTCTATACAAATTATTCAACAATGAACCTGTTAAATCTATGCGTTTATTTTGATAACTATCTCGATTATTTACAGGAATCCATCCTAGCATGGTTTTTAACAATCGGTTCGCCATATAACCCAATAAATATATCTTTTGTTGCTGTGATTTACAATGCGGAAATATATCTTTTGATATAATATCCAATGCAAATTCTTTTTTTTTTTGAAGTCCCGTTTCTTTATTCATATTAAATGGCGTATAATTTACGTTGTCTATTATATAATTTATAGCATCTTCATACGTTAAGTATTTATTTGCTTCTAATATGGAACCCATTAATTTATGTAACAACTTACTATTTTTTACATTATCTGTATGAAGTATAATTTTATCACAAATATCTTTGTCTGATAATACGTTAAATGCTCGAAATATTATAAATAAAGGTATATGTTTTTTTACCCGAGCTATTTGAATACTAATTGCATAGTTAGTGTGAGAATCACCAATACACATTAGCAATTGTTTAGGAGATATGCATTTGTTATCAGGAACTGATTTAAACTCTGCATAATGAGTATATTTAGTAGTATTTTTACTGGATTTATAACAATATATTTTATTTTCTGCTGCGCGTTCCTGACCCAATACAGTTTTCTCGGAACCATTGATAATGAAATATCCTCCTGGGTCAAATTTACATTCACCAGTTAAATCTTCGTGCAAATGAGGATATTGATTTAGCACACAGATAGACGACCTCAACATAATAGGAAGTTTACCAATATGAATTTTCTTTAAAACATTATGAAGAGTATGCAAGTTAGAACCATTACGAATAATATATTTTATATTGATATCAATTGTGGTAGATGATGCATATGTAAAGTTGCGCAAGCGTGCTTCATGTGGAAACATTACTTTTGTTGCTCCATTATTTTCATGAATTTGAGGTCTATAGATATGAAAATTTATAAAATTCATTTCCATTTCAAGTGTGTATTGATTATTTACCTTAAATTGGTCAGAATGGATACGCACTGGATTAAACATATCTATAGTTTTGGGTAATTGTATATTTATCCAATGATTATATGATTCCAATTGATGTCTAACTAATCGATTTAAATGCTTATTTGCAAAATACGCTTCTATTATAGTCCAAGAATAATCTTTGTTAGACGTATCAATAGATTTTCGTTTTTTTTCTAGACCATTCATATTTATGTAATGAATAATAATCCTTTCTTTTTATTTCAATTTATAGGTTTATATTGTTAAAAAAAATTATTTTTAAATAAATAATAATGTCTTCCAAAAAAGCTATACAAATAAATCCTGAATATTTTAGTCTTAAAAAAAATCGGTCTTTAAAAAAGGAACCTCGCGAGAAAAAACCAAAAAATAAAACAGGAAAACAACAAAAAAAAGAACTATTAAGGCGATTAAAAGAAATTCAAGATAGTAAACGTAATAAAAAACCCACTGAAGATATAACTACTCCACCTCCCCAGGATACCATAGAATCTTCTATTCAATTCTTAAATACGCTTGCTACTGAGCATAAAGATAAAAAACAAGAAAATCAAGTAAATCAAGTAAATCAAGATAATACACCCCCTATCCTCAAGGAATCTTCTATAAAAATAGAACCAAGCGTTACAACGGAAACTATACCTAATTTACAAATTAATAATGAACCGCCCTACAGTAATTTAAAAGGGTCTAATAAACCAAGTTATAGAGAATGGCTAAAGCATAAAAGCACTAACAATAAAATAATTATAGAAAATAAAGAACCTGTCCCAAAATCTATTAATACTGAACGTGAGGAAAAATTAAAAAAATTGCAAAAAAAATATAAAAAACATAATAAACATTCTAAAACAATTAAAATTACAGAAACCTTTGGAAAACGTAACGGAAAAGTATCTATACACATAAAGAATAATGAAAATAAACAAATATTGGAGAATGAAAAAAAAACATTAAAAAAACATTCAATACCAAAAATTAAAGCTTACCTTAAAGAACATAACTTATTAAAAATAGGAAGTTATGCACCCAACGACGTAATAAGAGAACTATATGAAAACGCCATGCTAAGCGGTAATATAACTAATAATAATAAAGATATATTAGTTCACAATTTTTTAGAAACTTAAGTCGTCTGTTTTTTCTTTCTACCCCTTTTAGATTTCTTTTCGTCTAATTGTTCTATATGTTGTTCTAAAGTTAATTCTTCTATTGCAATAGTAACTTTTTGTTCCTCCTCCTCTACAACCTTCTCCTCTACAACCTCCTCCTCTACAACCTTCTCCTCTACAACCTCCTCCTCTACAACCTCCTCCTCTACAACCTCCTCCTCTACAACCTCCTCCTCTACAACCTCCTCCTCTTCCTCTTCTTCTTTTATAGATACTGGTTTTAATTCATTTCTTTCTTCTATAGTATTAGTACTTACTTTGTAACTAGATAAAACTTCTCCTTTTACTTCGTTTAAAATATCTTCTTTTGCTTTTTGTTCTTTAATCATATTTTCTTTTAATTTTTTACTATTTAGTAAAGATTTATAAGCTTCTGTTTTATCTTTAAGTGCATTTTCTAATTTATATAGTTCTTGCTTGTGTTTATTAATATTTTGTTGTATATATAATATTTCACGTTCCATTTTTTCACCTAAATCATTTTCCATATTACTAGTAACTTTATTATTAAAATTATTTCTTTGAGAACGTCTTTCCATGATAATACGTTCTTTATCTTTTCTTCTCATAGGTAATGAACTGATTCTCATTTGTTTACGACTATTTACTGCAAACATCTTTATAATGAATATACAGAAAATAATATTAATGAATATACTTAAATAGCTATCATTATAAATAAATAATCCATGTCTCCACAAGTAGAAGATTATTTTAAAATTACTTGTGAATACATAAAAATTTATGGTCCCAAAACGATTGTTTTATATTTAAGTGGTGAATGGTATGAAGTATATGCTTTATTATGTGATAACGGAAGTTATGCTGTAGTAGACACAGATGGAACCTTTATACCGTCTTGTATTCAAGATATTCATCATCACTTGAATGCAGATATTTCTCCACCTAAAGAAGAAGGTGCGTCGGGAACACATACGTATAACGGTAAACAGGTAATGAGAACTGGTGTTCGTCAAACCTTTGTGCATCAATCAATTCGTTCTTTAATAGCAGCAGGATATACCGTTCCAAGAGTAGACCAGTATCCAAGAGTAATAGACAACATACCTGTTCTTAAACACGGTAAACAAGTATTTGATCGTAGAATTTCTCATGTCTATACTGCGGGAACATATGATGATAAAGAAACCACAAAACTAACTAATAACATAGGTTGTTATTGGTTTCATTATGAACCAAAAGATAACATTTGCAATACAAATATGTTATTTTGTGGTATGTGTATATTAGATTCCTATACAGGAAATATATATTCCCAGGAAATTGATGTAATGGTGAATCATGATTTAAATTGTTTTGATGCAATTGGGTCATATCACGAAATTCATAATCCATCTGAAATTATAGTGATAACCAATATACCTGATTTACTTTATAACGATTTAAACACGCATGTCTTAAAGGATACTCCTAAACAATTAATTATAGATACAAAAGAAAAAGGTCCTTTACAAGAAAAGGTTTCTCATATACTAAATCGAGAGGTGCAAAAAGAATTTATTTATCAATTTTACTCTAGTAATCATCATGCTACTTTATACAACATGTTTTCAGAATATCGTTATAGTTGCTATGCATTGTGTTATTTATTGCAACATGTAAAACATTGTAACCCTGATATCGTTGATATGTTGCATTTACCAATATATGATAGACAAACAAATTATATGCATTCAGGTAATCATTCTTTATTGCAATTAAATATTATTGGAAAGCCGGGCGAAACTTGTATGTTAGAATTTTTAAATAAATGTCGAACCATAATAGGACGCCGTGAATTTAAACGTCATATGCTGTATCCGATAACGGATAAAGATATTTTACAAAAACGATATAACATAATTGAGTATATTCAAAATCAATGGAAGGATATGAAAACAATACAACAGCAACTAGGTTCTATTCATGACCTTGAAAGATTAAGAAGATACATTATTCAACAACAGATATCACCCAGTCAAGTAATTACCATATGTAACGATTGTCATACAATGGTTACTATATATAATACATTAAACAGTCATAAACTCCTTCAAGACTATTTAACGGATGTTAATATAGGCGAATATTGTAATTCAATTGTAAATGAAATTCAGGGAATGTTTAATATTGAAGTATCGAAAGAAGTAACCAAACAACTATATCACAAATGTTTTTTGCTTAGAGATATTGATATTAGATTAGATAATTACATTGAGAATAGCATGGATAGTGTAGTTATATTTGAAGCAATCAAAGATAAATTAAATACGTATCTTAAAAAAGGAACAAAAAAAACGGCGCTTATTAAAATAGATGAACCAAAAACTAAAAGTCGTTCACTTATAATAACAGATGCTAGTGCAATTATTTTGCGAAAAAAAATTCCAAACTCTATTATATCCATTGAATATCATTCTAACTATTCAAAAACATCAAAAACATATCAATTAGATTGTAATTCCATACAAATCGAAAGGTGTTCTACTAAAAAGGGATATCATGCAATTATCTCTGATTCTATCATAGAGCTTAGCGAATTGATACAAGAATCTAATAAAAAAATGTCGACATTACTTGAAGAACTCTACATGAAATGGTTAGTAAAATTCAAAAAAACTTATTGTGAAAAATTAATGAAAATCATTCAGTGTATTACTTTACTAGATATTATGTTAAATAATGCAAGCATCGCACAAAAAAATAATTACTGTAAACCTATTATTGACCATACTACCGATACATCTTATTTTGATGCCAAATTCATGAGACATCCTTTAATTGAACAAATTAACCTGGATGAAACTTATGTTCCCAATGATGTATCATTGGGGAAAAATCCATTAGGAATTCTGCTATATGGAACAAATGCGGTAGGTAAAACTAGTTTAATACGTGCGATAGGGATTTGTGTAACCATGGCGCAATGTGGAATGTATGTTCCTTGCAAAAGTTTTATTTATTCACCTTATCATACAATATATACTCGTATTTTAGGCAATGATAACATTTTCAAGGGTATGTCGACATTTGATGTAGAAATGTCTGAATTGTTAAAAATTATTTTAAATGGAAACAAGCATTCTTTAATTTTGGGAGATGAAGTTTGTTCTGGCACAGAAACAGTATCAGCCACAAGCATTATCACTGCAGCAATTCAATGGTTGTATAAAGAATCCATGTCGTTTATGTTTGCAACTCATTTTCATGAAATATCACAAAGAGAAGAAATAACATCATTAGAACGTTTAGCATTAAAACACATGACAGTGCGGTATGATGTAATGTCTCAACAATTAGTATATGGTAGAAAATTGCAAGATGGTCCGGGAAAATCTTTATATGGACTCGAAGTATGTAAATTTTTAAAATTTCCCGATGAAATGATAGAAAGCGCTATGAATATGCGTTCAAAATATAATCCAAATCTTTCAGAACAATCTATTTTGTCTATAGTAAAAAGCACAAGTTATTCTCGTGATAAAAAAAAAATATTTTGTGAGCAGTGTAAAAAAGAAGTGGCGGTAGACATGGACCATATTCGCGAACAATCTGAGTCGAATAAACTAGGGTATATCGAAGATTTTCATAAAAATCATCCAGCTAATCTTCAAGCATTATGTAAAAAATGTCATATAAATAAAACAAGTGCAACACAAAAAGGTGCATCCTATAAACGAGTAAAATCATTAGATAAATCAAAAGGACATGTTATAGCAGAATATTAGGATTTTATTTAATGTTTATGAAAAATACTGAATACTAGCATAACTATACTAATACTTAATCCTATAACAGGTAAAATAGGTTTTCCTTGATTGATGGAATGCGTCCATCTTCCCTTTAATTTTTCCTGAACCTTTTCATCCTGATAAGCATGTATCAAAGAATAATTTAATATAATAAATATAAGAATTAATAGATAACTAGTAATACTAGCCAATATTTCCACATCATTAAAAAATAAACATATAATACTTAATATACCCACTGCTACAGTAGCGACTATTGGTGTTTTTCTGGATTCGTCCACTTGGGTAAATAGGTTAAGTGATGTGTATTCTCTTGATACAGAATAAAGCATTCTGGATGTTCCTAATATACTAATAAGTAATGTATTTGTAATAGATAAAATAGCTATAACATAAAATAAATAACTTGTTTGTTTACCAAACAATATATCAGCAATTTTTACGACGGGTATTGGGTATTCGCCTAATTTGTCTGAACTACAACATTTAACTACGGTTATAGAAACTAATACATACAATACTATCGTACTAATAACAGAAGTTAGTATAGCAATTGGTATATCATTAGTGTTCTTTGCTTCTTCACTTAGTTTAACTGTTCCTTCAAATCCGCTATAAACAAATAAGGCCAGTATAGAAGCATATGTCATATCAAATAATCCGACATTATAATTAGTAATTTGTTTTTTTCTCGGCGAATGTATAAAATAACCAAAAAAACATATTATTAATAACGCTAGTATTTCTATAATAGTGCATATATGATTATAATTAGTAGTTTGTTTAATACCTAGGCAATTTATTATAGAATATAGAAAAATTAAAAAACTACCTATAGATATAGGTGATATAGATAGAATAGGAGATAAAAACTTACCAATGCTAATAGCTACAGTTGAAATTGTAAATATTCCAATACAAATTAATATAATAAAACTGATAATTGCTGGTATCTCACCTATATATTTTTTTATAAATTTAAAATCTCCATGATTACTATTGTATAAAGTGTTAACGTCGACATAAGTAGTTGCAATAATTAAAGCAAACAGACCTGCTATAATAAAAGGGACCCAAGTAAATGATTTAGAATATTTACCAACCTTACCAATAATAACAAAAATACCAGCGCCAATTATATAACCTATTGAAAATAAATAAATATCAAGAAATGATAATTCTTTAGATAACTTAGACATATATTATAACGGAACATTTTTAAAATTGAAATAAAAAGAAACAATATAGATATATATATAATAATGATTATACCCGTAAAATGTTTTACATGCGGAACTGTACTTGCAAATAAATATCTTTATTATATTGAAAAAGTAAAAGAAGAGAAACTAGAAAAAGGTATAGATGTTGATCGTGTTGTTTATTTATCTCAAGATAAAGTATTTAAATCGCCAGAAGCAAATGTTCTTGATAAATTACACTTACATAAAATGTGTTGTCGTCGACATATGCTAACACATGTTGATATTATATAAATAAAATAATATCTATACTATTTATATAAGATGGTTCGTAATAGTCATAGAAAACGCATGCGTAGAAACAATACTACTCGTCGCTATCGAAAATTGCGTCAAAAAAGAAAACATCATAGTGTTCGGCGTAAACACAAAAGACGTCATAGAACAACTCACAAACAACGTGGCGGATATAATAGAAATAAACATGGAAATATAAATTTTTTATCAGTCGATAAAAGATATAGACCGGTAGGAGGTATAATGGATACTATTAATTATAATAGTAAGAAATTAATGAATAATATTCAAGGTAAATATAAGCCGGTAAATCCAAATGTATCTAGTCAACCGATTGGTGACCCATTATCGGTTAAAAATCTTAAATTTGGTGTAGGTTCTACTAGTGAAGCTCAATCACTTTTCAATGAAGCAACCTTACGAGCATCGAGTTTTCCAAATTAAGCATTTATATTTATTTATTTATATATATTATAATGAAACGCATCCAAGCATTATGTAATCCTGCAATGTTTTATTTAGTAATTTCTGGAATTAGTTTTTTGTTTATATTATTCCAGAATGTTAATAACCAAGACGAATATTGTGTAGGCACTATGAAATGTAATACAGAAAACAAAGCTATTGTATTTATTGGAAAAATACTTTATATTTTATTTTGGACTTGGATACTTGATTTGATGTGTAAAGGAGGATATACAAATGTGGCGTGGTTTTTGTTGTTTCTTCCTTTTATTCTTTTCTTTATATTACTTGCTTTATTTATTTTAATGTCTTTAGGATCACTAGCTGAAACTTCAATGTCTTCATCAAAAAATGTAGAAACTTCCAAAGAATATTTACTCTAAGTAAATTAATGTAGTATACATTTTTATATATATAATGTATAATACCTTATATGAAAATGACTACAAAAAATATTGTTATAAAAACAATGATATTATTTATTATAATAATTGGATTTTTATTATTTATTTCAAACTCTAAAAGGATTACCGAAGGATTAAGTTATCA
>MDTB01017076.1_pt1 | contig 18671 bp, 10 predicted proteins | sample 811161 | NCBI WGS metagenome assembly MDTB01 (sample SAMN05326650, study PRJNA326480) | marine metagenome | isolation source: seawater | place: Mediterranean Sea | collected 2009
CTAACGGTTTACTGAGAAGGGTAAGAGATTTTGCACAAATTAAAGGGAATGGTAAAATTGATATTGAAATAACTAAATATGGTTTAAATGCTCTTAATGTTGATACCCACGGGCTTGACGAAATGGACAACAAAATTCTTACAACTCTTATAGATAAATTTAAGGGAGGGCCAGTGGGAATTACCACATTAGCAACTGCAGTATCTGAGAACGGTGAGACCATTGAAGAAGTTTACGAACCTTTTCTTATTCAAGAAGGTTTTATGGTAAGGACTCCTAGAGGTAGAGAGGTAACTGCAAAGGCATATAAACATCTTGGAAGAATCAAAGACAATCAAGAAGGGTTATTTTAGCAATTGTTAATGTGTACTAACAAAAATTAAAAATATAAAACCAAATACGAAGTATTTTAATAAAATTGCTTGATAAATATTTTCTAACTGATTCCAAACAGCGTCTTAAGACTGTTCTAGGCCTCGGAAGACTATAGCTTGAAATAATACCCTAAGGGTCTGCTCGTTGACTATTATTTTAGCAGTCAACTTTTCGGACTGCAGCTTATCCTGAGACTGATTCTTTTTTTCTCGTTAGATTTTTTAGAATCGAACATTATAAATTATGTCAGATATAATTAATAATTGGCTTAATTTAAAAAAAAATAATTTTGCGAAAAATTAAAATTAATTTTCGATGTAAAACATTATTTTAATGCATTTTTGGCATACAAATACTTTTTTCTATAATTAAATTTTCATAAAATTTAGATTATTACAATTTAATATTATGTTAACTGATAAAAAAAGAACTAATTTAATAAAAAGTGCTGCTAAGGATTTAGGTTTTCTTTCTTGCGGGGTATCTAAGGCTGAGTTTTTAGAGGAGGAAGCCCCTCGGCTGGAGCAATGGCTCCAAGACGGCAAGCACGGTAAAATGGCCTACATGGAAAAGCATTTTGACAAACGACTAGATCCTCGATTGCTTGTCCCTGGGGCAAAAAGTGTAGTTTCACTTTTGCTGAATTATTATAATGATGAGCAACAAAAAAATGGTGTTCCAAAAATTTCTAAATATGCTTATGGTACTGATTACCACATTGTTATTAAGCATAAACTCAAGAAGCTTTTACAGACCATATACGATGAGATAGGTGAGGTAAATGGGAGAGTATTTGTAGATTCAGCCCCTGTGATGGATAAGGCTTGGGCTACTCGAAGTGGTTTGGGTTGGACGGGTAAGAACACTAATTTAATAACTCAAAAAGTTGGATCTTTCTTTTTTATTGCTGAAATGATCATAGACATTGAGCTCGAATTTGACACTCCTGTTACCGATCATTGTGGAACCTGCACTGCATGCATTGATGCATGTCCTACAGAAGCCCTTACGCCATATAACATTGATGCCAGTAAATGTATTTCTTATCTTACTATAGAGCTAAAAGATCAGATACCTGATGAGTTTCAAAACAAGATGGACAACTGGGCTTTTGGTTGCGATGTTTGTCAGGACGTTTGCCCGTGGAACCGATTTTCTAAATCGCACAGCGAACCCCTATTTGATTCTCGTCCTGAAGTGCTAGATTTCACAAAAAAAGATTGGGAAGAACTCACCGAGGATACTTTTGAAACTATTTTTAAAAATAGTGCGGTAAAAAGAACCCGCTACGAAGGCTTAAAAAGAAATCTTTCTTTTTTGAGTAGATAATCGGTAATCAATTCTCTTCTAAAAATACTTTTTCTGATCTAATGGTTAGTCAATTCAATAAGAAAAAAGCCTGTATTTATTAAGTGCTGTTTTTATTTAATTATACTACAGTAAATTATAATTTCATCTCTCAATAACAAAAAGTAAAAAAATAGAATTAAAAAATTAATTAATTTTGGAGTGCCACATAATATATAATAGCCTATTAATAATATGAAATTCTACAAGTCAAAATATTTGATTTTACTCTTTTTGCCTTGGTTGTTTACCCATTGTCAAAAACCAAATTTTCCCATAGAAATATCAGCAGAAGACTTTCACCAAGCACAAGATCAGTTGACTTCTGTTATGGTCCACGATATTTTTTCACCTCCGGTGGCAAGCAGGGTCTATGTTTATTCAAATATTGCAGCATATGAAATCTTAGCCCAAAAGGAGGGGAACCAGTATATCACATTGTCAGGCATATTGAATGATTTTAATGGAATCTCACCAATCAAAGACAGTCTTGTCAATCCTAAGCTTGCCGCCCTAATTGCTTTCATAGGAGTGGGTAAAAATCTTATTTTTTCAGTTGAAAGAATTAGTGATTACTTGAGTAATTTATCCACACAATGGAAAAAACAAAACCTAGAAGTTTATAATGCCTCTAATAAATATGCGCAGCAGGTAGTTGGAGAAATCAAACTTTGGTACGATAAAGACAATTACAATCAAACACGAACCTTTCCAAAATTTTATGTAGATTATGACAGTCCATCTAGATGGCAACCCACACCACCAGACTATATGGATGGTATAGAGCCTCATTGGAGTAAAATCAGACCTTTGGTATTAACTTCCTCCTCTCAATTTCAACCTGAACCACCACCCATTTTTTCGATGGAACCCGATTCGGAATTTTATAAAGAATTGATGGAAGTATATCATGTCGTTAGCGAAATCCAAGAGAGTGAATCTGATGACGAAAGGCAAGAGATCGCCAAATTTTGGGATTGTAACCCTTATGTATCTACCCACAAGGGTCATGTGATGTTTGCTCTAAAAAAAATCAGTCCAGGTGCCCATTGGATAGGGATCACCAAAATCGTTTCTCGAAAAATCAATGCCGATGTTCATACTACCGTAGCGGCTTACACCAAAGTATCAATTGCGTTAGCAGATGGTTTTATTAGCTGTTGGGATGAGAAGTATAGGAGTAATTTGATCCGGCCCGAAACGATCATCAATAAAGTATTGGATGAAGATTGGTATCCCGTATTGCAGACCCCACCCTTTCCAGAGTACACGAGTGGACATTCTGTCGTATCGGGAGCCGCATCTGTAATCCTAACAGATTTGTTCGGTGATAACATTGCATTTGACGACGATACTGAATTACCCTATGATTTGCCCATTCGTTCCTACCGCTCTTTTAATCATGCTGCAGAGGAAGCTGCTATAAGTAGAATGTATGGCGGAATTCACTACCGAAAGGCGATCGACGAGGGCCTTAAGCAAGGTCGAGATTTAGGGGAGTATGTGAGTAAAAAGTTGGGCCTTCAAAAGTAAACCCAACTTCAACTCTAAATTTTCACTCCTTTAAAAAGGAAGCTAACTTCATAATGAAAGCCTTGTCCCACGATAATTCGATGTTATTGTAATAAAACTGAATTAGTGCCTTTGTGGTGTCTGATGAACCGTGATCCGCTGCCAAAAGTTGCTCTATGAATTGCTGAACCTCTTTTTCACCTTTTATTTTTTGAAGGGCATAAATACCCAATAGGTGATTTTTCGAAGAATGGAATAGTTGACCCTTGGAAAATTTGGCTATTGATTCAAGAGCAGATTGCACTTTAATATTTTCCCCTTTCCTCTGATGAATGTAGGCCAGAAGGAAACGCTCAAAGCGTTCTTCTGGATCAAAAGGTTTTCCCACGCCTATATGCTCAGGCCACTGCAAAGCGGCTTCTAAGTTCGATTGCGCTTGGTTGTTTTGATTTTTTTCAATGTATTGTAATGCACTCCCTAAGTAAGCTTTCGTATAGATTTTGCGACCCTCGGTAGCGTGTTCATAGGGGAGTATTTTGATGTCCTTAATCAACTCTATGGTTTTGTTGTATTGGTGGAGATGATTTAGGGTTTGTGCAAAAAGCATTCCTGCAAAATAATTGTCTTTATCTTGATTATAGGTTTTTTGAATGATCTTCATAGCAGCCCTAAACTTGCCAGTTTCGAAATAATATTCTGCCAATGAAAAAGCGTATCTCCAATTTTTAGGGGACTGGCTGAAGGCGTATTGTAAATCTTTTTCATAGCCTGCTATTTGGCGTTGTTTGAACAATGTCCCTCTAATGTAATAAAACAGTGGATCTTCTGGATTTTGACCTAAAGTCTTGAATATTTGAATGCCTTTGTCCATTTGTGCACGGCCAAGCAGATTCAATCCTTTAAAATATTTTGCTTTCCAAGAAGAAGAGTTGCCCACAACCCAATCGAGCATTTCTAAGCTTTCATTTCTGAAAGGAAAAACAAATCCAATGGATTGGTCATCCAAGGTTTTAAGTGCGTTGGTGTCTTTTTTTAGGTAAGCCAACCAAAGTGAATTGAGTAAGTGCTTTGGACCCATTTCAAGAATTTGAATGGCCTCAGTATTCCTGTTTCTGTTGTGATAAAATAAGGCCAACTCCAAGAAGGTTTGGTAGGGGAATTCGGATCGGTGAGCGTTGTTCATATCTATTTGATCGTTTACCCCTAGCAATAGTCTTTCATAAACTATTAAATGATTGATGGGATCAACTGCCTCAATTTCCTCTAGTGCACTTAAGGCACTTTCCCTATCACCCATGACTCTGTAAAGCAGGGCTTTTTGGGACAGGGCATTAATGTTATCACTATTAAATTTTAAAGCTATATCATTAAAGTGTTTAGCATCATTGTATTTATTTTCTGAGATATAGATTTGCGCAAGTATGGAATTGGCTGATGAACGGTAAGCTGAAGATCTTGCCGCCCAACCCAAGTGTTCTTTGGCATTGATCCAGTCTTTTTTAGCCACATAGGCGATGCCAGCAGTGTAGTTCAGACCATTGTTATAAACATCGATCTGTAAACCTGTATTGGCAATGGTGAGTGATTTGTCGTAGTCTCCATTTCTGTAATGTAGAAATGACAATTCTTTTCTAGCCTCGAGGTGTAGGGGATCTCTATCAAGAATTTCGTCGAGCAGTTTTTCCGCTAGGGGGTAATCTCGGAAACGTTGAGCGTCTTTGGCCTTTAAAAAGGCTTTTTCAAATGTGTTTTTGGCAATTACATCCGGGTTGTCAAAGTTTCTTTTGATCAGATCTGGTTTTACATTATAGTGTAACTCCAAGCCAGGAATATCAATAGAATACTCACCTGTAGGTTTACTAAAAGACAAATCGTAGGTGCCGTTGGGTGAAGTTTTCAGAGATTGACTTTGGGTTTTCCCAGAAGCAGAGAGGAATACCGGAGTGGCAGTTGCTTTAAAGGCGTTAACCTTTACCTCAAGGGCATTACCCATTTCTACTATGTTCATGGCCCCGAAGCGAGAGGCCTCTTTAATACCTCCGATTTCTTTTATAGGAAACCATACTTCAGTCCACTGATCGGTCAAATGAGGATCAAAAGTAGCTTGACTAATGGGGTTTTCCTGACCGGGAAAGTATTGTACAAAGAGTCTGCCTGCCTGATACTCTATATATTGACCGTCGTTATCGGTTAGAAGGTCTTCCCAAATTCCTCCTGCTCTGGACAGGTTCCATAGCCACAATTTTTTTCCGGGGATTTCATCATAACGTCCCCAATGGCCAAAACCTATATTGCTATTTTGGTAGTATCCCCCAAAAAAATCATTGTATTCTCCGATGACGTGATAGGATTTACTTGGGCCAAAATTATTCTCATCGTATTTGGATAAGTTTCTGTTGAGAAGATCTATAGGCCATGGCTTTGTCATTCCCCCGTGGGTGAGATATTGATTACCGGGAGCGTAGAATACCAAATCTTGTTGGGCTGCCGCAGCTGCGGTCATCCAATTGTAATAAGCTTGCTCTATTTCAGTTGGGTTGTACCAAATGGCTTCAGTGGTAAAAGCACTTTGATCCTTTGGCAGGATGATTTTGACCCGCCATTGTGTTCTCGACGGCAAATCTATTCCACCTACGGTACACATTACACTACCGTCAGCCAATTCATCGAGTCGATAATCTACAGGAGTAGCGGTGCCAGGATGATGACCGATCACTCCAAAATTAAATTCTATACCACCAGAGGTCCAAGGTCCGCGCATGGCGATGTTTCTAAATTTTGCAACGTCATTTTTGTAAATGAACTCGTTGCCATTGCCTTTGTCGACGGCACTCCAAACTTTACCCCCAGCCTCTGGGAATACTTGGACTATTATCCATTCGTTTTCTAATGTGATAATTTTGATTTCTTTGTCAGCTTTTTCAAAGTCATAACCCTGAAATTTGTGGTAAGGATAAATTTTGGGATTAAAAATAAAAGCAGGAAGTGGATTGGGGTCCCCAAAGTAATAGGTTGGATAACTTACCAATTCTTCCTTGATGCTATTATTTTGGGCTATAATTAGTGAAGGGAAAAAAAGGATTAAAATGATTAACACTTTATTTGAAATGCAAGCCAATGTTAGTTTCATTTGATGAATTTTTACAAGCTACAAATTATTAAAATAAACTTCTCTCCGGTAAAGGATTCAAATATTTAAGCCATTAGTTTTTGGCTTAACAGTAGGAATTCAAAAAATTTAAAAATTTTAATAAAAAAATTAACAAAATGGGTAGAATTGTGATGTAATTTAGAAAACTATTTAAGCAATAATCTGTCCTTACTTTTAATTTATAAAAACAATTAAATATATTAATTTAACTTGAAATGATTAATATAGACTACTATAAAGTCAATATCTTACATTTTTTAACTACATTTACCTGCTCTAGCATAACCTAGACAATGACAATTGAATTATTTACAAACCAATTCAAATTATTATGAAACAAAAATTAATCAAAAATGCGCTTTTGAGCTTCTGCCTTCTACTTTCAGTAGCGATATTTGCGCAAAAAGCTGTTACTGGTACAGTAACAGATGAGGACGGTGTTCCTTTACCAGGAGCCACAATTGTAATCCTTGAAACAAACGAAGGTGTAGCCACTGATTTCGATGGGAATTATAGTGTCACCGCTGAAGAAGGACAAACGCTTCAATTTAGCTTTGTAGGTTACGAAACTCAAGAATTAACAATTGGTGAATTATCTTCAATTGATGTATCAATGACTGCAGGTAACGCACTTGACGAGATAGTAGTTACCTCACTTGGCATTTCAAGACAAAAAAGAGAACTTTCATATGCAACCCAAAATGTTGATTCCGAGGGAATTGACGAGGCCAGAGCTGGTGGAAACTTAGTGAACTCGCTTCAAGGTAAAGTCGCAGGTATTTCCATTACAACTACCAGTCAAGGTGTTAATTCTCAATCAAGAGTTATTTTGAGAGGTAACAGATCCATTGCTGGAAGTAGCCAACCACTTTACGTTGTTGACGGTGTTCCACTTGGAGGAGATATTCAAGATTTCAGTCCTGATGACATTGCATCAATTAGTGTTCTTAAGGGTGCGAATGCTGCCGCCCTTTATGGAGCAAGAGCAAACAATGGTGCCATTATTATTACTACAAAAGCTGGTAAAAAAGGTTCTTTCGATGTTAATATCAATTCTACTGTAACTTTTGACACAGCAGATATTATGTTAGACTTCCAGAATGAATACGGTTCTGGTAGTGGACTTACATTTACAAGTTTTACTACTGACTCTTGGGGTGCTAAGCTTGGTGGAACTCGTGCTCACTGGTCTCCTAATCCAGATTTGTCTGGAACCAGTATTCCTTATGTTGCCAACCCTGACAACGTTCAGGATTTCTTTGACACTGGTGTTAGTATAGCCAATAACATATCACTTGTAGCTGGTGGGGAGAATATGAGGACTTTTTTCAGTTATACAAATGACATGAGAACAGGAATTGTTCCTAATAACGAACTAGAGAGACACAGCATCAACCTTAAAATTGATAATGAGATGCTTGATGGTAAGTTGCGTGTGAGTACAAGAGTAAATTACATTAAATCAATTACTGACAACCTTTTACCAGGTTGGGAAAGTTATGACAATCCACTTCGAGGTATTTACAGAATTCCAAGGAACATTAGAACATCTGATGCTTCAGTTTATGAATTTACTGACGCTGCTGGAAATAACAAACAGAATTTCTGGAAACCTCTAGATAATGGTAATGGTAATCCATATTGGGTTGTCAACAGAAATAATAGCCAACGTATAGATGATAGAATTGTTGGTTATGCCTCTGCATCATATGATATAAACGATGACGTTACTGTCATGGTAAGGTCTGCTGTGGATAATTCGACATTCCAACAACAATTTGAGTATTATAATGATTCTTACATTATTGCTCAAAATGGTAACTACAGAATAAATAATAGTACTCAAACGGAGTGGAACAATGATTTTTTAATAAGTTATGACAAGGAGTTTGGAGATATTGCCCTAAAAGCAAGTTTAGGTGGAAACAACAGAGTTTTCAAATCCAATTCCTCCTCAATAAATACCGGTGGACTCAATGCTCCTAACGTCTTTGCACTTTCCAATGCACAACAGTTAACGGCGAGTCAAAGTCTTTCAGAGAAAGAAGTAAATTCACTTTATGCATTTGCTAATCTAGGATACAAAGACTATGCCTTCTTGGATGTTACTTATCGATCGGATGTTAGTTCAACGCTACCTGTTGATAATAACCAATATGATTATTACTCTGCTGGTATAAGTGCAGTTATTTCTGATATGATAGAACTTCCATCAGTCATAGATTTTCTCAAACTGAGAGCTTCTTATGCTGAGGTGGGTAATGATACAGACCCATACAAGCTTGCGAGATTAGCAAATCTTCAGAATGGTGGATTCATTCAATTACAGACTTCTGCACCCGCAGATAATTTAAAGCCTGAAATGACAACCTCCTTCGAGTTTGGTTTAGATGCTACAATTTTTGATCGCGTAAATCTTGATTTAACGTATTACAAATCTAATAGTGTTGATCAATTATTTGCTCAAAGCGTACCACAAGCCTCTGGTATTGCGACAAAATTTATTAACGGTGCTGATATTGAAAATAGCGGTATTGAAGCGTTTGTAAATGTAGGCGTACTTACTAAAGGTGATTTCCTTTGGGATGTAAGTTTAAACTATGCTGCTAACGACAGTAAAGTAGTTAAATTGGCCGATGGATTGGATCAACTAGTTTACGGCGCTGATTTCATGAGAATGTACGCTCTTGATGTTGGGCAACCTTTTGGGAGTATTTACTCAAGAGGTTTCGAAAGGGATGCACAAGGAAGAGTCCTGATGAATGATAATGGTACTCCCCAAATTACTTCTGGTCAGACTGTTAATGTTGGAAACTTTAATCCTGATTGGATTGGGGGTATTACAAATACATTTTCGTACAAAAATTTTGATATGAGATTACAAATAGATATCCGTCAGGGAGGTGATGTAATTTCATTTACTAGATCTATTCTATCTTCTGATGGAGTTCTTGATGTCACAGCAATAGGTAGAGAGACTGGTATTCAATTCGGTACGGATGTGTATACGAACGAAACGCCTGCTACAACTCCTGCATCTGTTGACCCGGAAACATTCTGGACAAGTATAGGTGGTAGAAACTCTCCTGCGGGTGAGGCATTTACTTACGATGCATCTAACATTAGAATTAGAGAGTTAACTTTTGGATATACATTGGATGATGCAACACTTTCATCTACTCCATTTAAAAGCGCTAAAATTTCTCTAGTCGGTAGAAACTTAGGTTTCTTGAAAAATGATTCTGACATTGATCCTGAAGCAATTCACGGAGTTGGTGCAACAGCAGATGGTTATGAGGCTTTTTCAATGCCCAACACTAGAAGTATCGGAGTTAACGTAAAGCTAGGTTTCTAAATGTTCAATATAGTAATTGATAATTTTGCTATTAATAAATAGAATAATAGAATTAGACTTTAAATATTAAATAAAAATAATTTTAAAAAAATAAATAATGATGAGAGTTCATATGAATTTAAGAAAATTCTTATTAGGAACAGCTATCTGTTCTCTAATGGCTATTTCAGTATCATGTGATGATGATTTCGCAGAAATAAATACGAATCCATTGTCACTAAGTACTGACAAACTAGCCTCAAGTGATGTATTACTTGGTCAAGCTTTTGCTCAGGCTACATATACCTCAAATATGGGTCTTCACTGGAGATTCCAAATTTCTCAGAGTTTATTTTCCGACTTGTGGGCAGGTTACTATGCCACCACTGCAGTTGGATTTGATTCTGACCGTTTTACACAAGTAGGAAGATGGGCTGATTTAGCTTGGGGTTCTTTTTACGGAATAGCCGCTCCTCAAGTAAAATTAGTTGAGGATTTAGCTATTGAGAATGGAAATTCCGTAGCAATGGGTATGGCTAAAATTGTTAAAGTTAATGGGTACAGTAGAATGACAGATTATTGGGGACCTGTTCCTTATTCAGATTTCGGAAACGAGCAGTTAACAGTTCCTTTTGATAGTCAAGAATCAATGTATACAAGTTTCTTTACAGAGTTAGATGCCGCTAGCGCTGCACTTGCCTCTGGTGGTTCTGCTTTTGGTGGATCGGACCTAGTTTATGGGGGTGATGGATCAAAATGGAGAAAACTTTCTGAAAGTCTTAGATTGAGATTAGCCATGAGAATCCGTTTTACTAACCCATCTCTATCAAAGTCTGAAGCTGAGAAAGCTTTTGCTTCTGGGACGTTAATTACTTCTAATGCTGACAATGCTTATATTACAGTTGGTAGTGATAACAGAAACCCTCTTGAGACTATTACAGATTGGGGTGAATTTAGAATGAGTGGAACAATGGAAGGAATCCTAAAAGGGTTTGATGACCCTAGAATGTCTGTATATTTTGATCCCGCCTCTGGAGGTGATCTTGATGGAGATGGAGTTGTATACGAAGGGCTTCAAAACGGTCAATCAAAAGTAACTCTAGGTACCAGTCAAAATTTTCACTCTGATATAAGTGTTACCTACAGAGATGTAGCTAATGGCGGTGCCAATCCACCTCTTGAATTCATGCAAGCTGCTGAAGTACACTTCCTTTTGGCTGAAGCTGCATTAGCAGGTTACAGTGTTGGTGGAACTGCTCAACAATATTATGAATCAGGTATCACCATGTCAATGCAAGAAAGGACTTCTGCAGGGGCTGGTGCAATCAGCTCGTACATTGCAAGTAGTAACACTCCCGTAAGTTTTGATGGTGGCACAACACCTGCTACTAGTGATATTACTGTTGCTTTTAATAGTGCAAATACAGAAAAAGCTTTGGAACAAATTATTACTCAAAAATGGATAGCACTTTTCCCTAATGGTTGGGAGGCTTATGCAGAGGCAAGAAGAACTGGATATCCCAAACAATTGCCTAGAGTAGTATCTGATAACCCTGATGTTCCAGTAGACCAAATTCCAGCGAGAATGATCTATACCTCATCGGAATTTACTACCAATGCAGATGCAGTGAATGCTGCAATTGCTTCACCTGAGCTAGGTGGTCAAGACAAAAATAATGTCAAATTGTGGTGGGATAAGAAATAGTATTACACTACTTTAATAAAAAAAAGAGGGTTTTAAACCCTCTTTTTTTTTAATTTAAAATACAAATTTAAATATGAAAACATATTATTCAAGACTCAAATATTAGTAAATATGAACCATCTGAATTCATCCAAACTCCTACTCAAAATTTTCTTCAATTGTCTTACATTATTATACGCATTTACGGGGTGTGAGAAAAGTGAGCAATTGTTTACCCAATTATCTCCATCATCTACTGGCGTCAAATTTCAAAATATTTTGCAAGAAACAGATGAATTTAACGTACTAACCTATGGATATCTCTACAATGGCGGAGGAATTGCTGTAGGAGATATTAATAATGATGGCCTTCCAGATCTTTATTTTACAGGAAATATGGTGGGTAGTAGACTTTATTTGAATAAAGGAGATTTCAAATTTGAAGAAATAGCAAAACAGGCAGGAGTTTTTGCTGAAGGCAACTGGAATACTGGTACAACAATGGCAGATGTCAATGGAGACGGCTTATTAGATATTTATGTCTGTAGATCGGCAGCCTCTAATCTTGAAAGAAGAAGGAATCAATTATTTATAAATAATGGTGATTTGACTTTTACTGAGATGGGAAAAGTATATGGTGTTGATGATTCTGGTTATACTACACAAGCTGCTTTTTTTGACTATGATAATGATGGTGATTTAGATCTATATATTCTCAATCATTCTACCCAAGAATTTGCTGGTTTGGGAAAAATCTCAAAACACAATAAAAAGAGAAAGAACAAAGCCTATTCCGACAAGCTGATGAAAAACGATAATGGAAAATTTATCGATGTAAGTGATGAGGTGGGATTGATTTCCAATGTACTCGGTTTCGGTCTTGGAATTGCAGTATCGGATTTAAATAACGACGGTTGGTTAGATATTTATATATCTAACGATTATAACGAGCAGGACTATCTGTATTTTAATAATGGCGATGGAACATTCAGAGAAAGTCTAGAAGAGTACATAGGACACGTTTCACTTTATTCTATGGGATCTGATATTGCTGACATCAATAATGACGGATTTCCAGATATCATGACCCTTGATATGCTTCCTGAGCACAATTATAGGATCAAAATGACCTCTGGCCCCGACAATTTTGAAAAGCTAAGTTATTTATGGAAGAATGGATTTTACCATCAGACCATGCGCAATATGTTACAGCTAAATCAAGGGGGAGATTATTTTTCTGAAATTGGTCAATTTTCAGGAGTTTCCAACACAGATTGGAGTTGGGCTTCCTTGTTTACTGATCTTGATAATGATGGTTACAAGGATTTATTCATAACTAATGGATACAAAAAAGATTATACCAACATGGACTTTATGAACTATGTTGTACAAGAGAGAATTAATGAGAAAAAAAATAATGAGAAAATAAAACTTACAGAGCTAATAAAAAAAATGCCCTCTACAGTTGAAGAAAATTATACTTACAAGAATAATGGTGATCTGACTTTCACAAAGGTGAATAAGCTATGGGGACTAGATCAAAAAACTCTATCAAATGGCGCTGCTTACGTAGATTTAGATAATGATGGAGATATGGACTTGGTAGTAAATAATATTGATGAAAAAGCTTCTATTTTCAGAAATAACTCGGATAAGCTAACTCAAAACAATTTTATAAAGATTGAATTAATAGGAATGGGAAAAAACAAATTCGGAGTAGGGGCCAAAGTGAAGTTGACTGTTGGAGGAATGACCCAAACTCAAGAGCTTTTGAATACCAGAGGTTATCAGTCCTCTGTAGATTTAAATCTAAATTTTGGTATAGGAAAATTCCGGACAATTGATCAGGTTGAAGTGGTTTGGCCCAATCAAAAAAAGCAGGTTATTAATGCCGTCCAAGCCAATCAAAAATTAACCTTACATCAGAAGAATGCAATGATTGATATTAAAGAGAGAGAAGAGCCTACGACCAAGCTTTTTCAAGAAGTTAAAGCAATTGATTTTACACATAAAGAAAATAATTACAATGATTTTAAAAGAGAGATTATGCTACCGCACATGCTCTCTACTTTGGGGCCCAAATTGGCTGTTGGTGATGTTAATGGAGATGGATTAGAAGATGCATTTATTGGAGGTGCCAAGGGATCTACTGGTGGAATTTTCTTTCAAACGCTTTCGGGTGAATTTATCAAATCCAATAAAATTGACCTTCAACCAGATGCTTCCTCTGAAGATATGGGTGCTTTATTTTTTGATGCTGATGGGGATGAAGATTTGGATTTATTTGTAGTAAGTGGGGGAAATGAATTTATTAAAACAGCCCCTGCCTTGAGAGATAGACTTTACATTAACTTAGGGAAAGGAAATTTTATAAAATCAAAAGGTAATCTACCCGACTATATATCCAGTGGATCAGTTGTAAAAGCAGCAGATTATGACAATGATGGCGATATGGACTTATTTGTGGGCGGAAGGATTTTGCCCAATGAGTACCCCTACGCACCCCAGAGCTTATTGCTTCAAAATAATGGTAAAGGGGTCTTTGTGGACGTTACAGAAAATACTGCGAATGGACTTAAAAATATAGGAATGGTTTCAGATGCGTTGTGGACCGATTTTAACGGGGATAACTTGTCCGATCTCATATTGGTAGGAGAGTGGATGCCACTTACTCTATTTGTCAATCAAAATGGAAACTTTAAAAATATATCAGAGGAAGTAGGTTTTAAAAACTCCGAAGGATGGTGGAATTCGATTGCCCAAGCGGACTTTGATCATGATGGTGATATCGATTATGTTGCTGGAAATTTTGGACTTAATTCTCAATTAAAAACCTCAATTGATTATCCTATTGGAATATATGCCAAAGATTATGATAACAATGGCTCTGTAGATCCTATACTCTCATGTTATGATGAAGGTAAAAACTATCCTGTATTTTCCAAAGACGATATTCAACAACAGTTAACTATTCTTAAAAATAGATTTGTGAAATATAATGAATACGCTGGACTGACAATTGACCAAGTTTTCACTCCTGAGGAATTAAAGGGAGCTAAAGTTCTATATGCCAAAAATTTTGAAACAAGTTATATCGAAAATCTCGGTAGCGGTCAATTCAAAATAACCGCTTTACCTAAAGAATCTCAATTTTCACCCATTCATGGATTGAGTACGGGAGATTTCAATCAAGACGGACATATTGACGTTATAATGGGAGGAAATTTCACCGCCTCAAGGGTAAAGTTTGGCCACTATGATGCAATCAAAGGGATATGCTTATTGGGAGATGGGAGTGGACAATTTAGCTATTTAGATGCTTCAAAGTCAGGCTTGTTCGTATCGGGTGAGGTCAGAGACATTCAAAAGATAACTTCGCCAAGTGGAGAGGAATATTTGGTCTTTGGTAGAAATAATGACACTCCCAAAATTTACAAACCTATATTAAATTAAAGCAATATGATTACTCCGAACAGTTTAAATTTTTTAGAAGGTTTAAGGGTTAGGAATTCTAAGCTCCACAAAATGTTCTTAAATTGAGGAAATAGGTTTCTATTTTATTACTAGTCATTTTTCTTCATATTCACGGAAGAGTGCTCCTAATTATTTTTAGATCTGAAAAAGGTTTTGAACATAAAGGTTATAAGCTTTTGGTCATTCTGTATATAAAAATAGAGTACAAATCCATTAGTTTTCTTGGATAGCAATATCTAAGATATCTCCCCTAATATTTAATTTGTATAAGTTTTTTTGTTTGCGTGTAGGGTAAACCCTATTGGAAAGAAAAACCATAAAACATCGGTGTACGGGATCTATCCAAACTAAATTTCCTGTGAAACCACTGTGCCCATAACTTTCAGGGGCACATTTTTTTGAGGGATAGCGCTTAGATGGAATTGCGTCAAGGGAGGGTTTGTCAAAACCTAATCCCCTTGGGTTGTCTGATTCAGGATAAGCGCAAGAGGTAAATAGATTTACTGTTTCTGGCTTTAAATATTGTTTTCCTTCAAACTGCCCTTTGTTAAGTAACATCTTTAATATTTTACTTATAGTGGAGGCATTGGCAAATAAGCCTGCATTTCCTGAAACACCACCCATAAGACCAGCGGCCTCGTCATGAACCCAACCATGAACTAGTGTTTTTCTAAATAAGGAATCATTTTCGGTAGGGACAATCTCTTTTTTGGCGTAATCAAAACTGGGTTTAAAAGTTATCCGATCAAGCATCATTGGCTTATAATAATGTTTTTCTAAAAACTTTTCGAAAGAGTCTCCACTTAAACTTTTAACCATGTCGGGCAACAGAAAAAAGAATAATCCAGAATAACGATATTCACCTATTTTTTCGACAGGTGTTTTTCGTATCCTACGCATTATTTTTTTGACATAATTTCTGTGGATGAACAGGGAGTCCGACAGGGGGTCAGGATAGCGTTTACTCTGTAATGATGAGAGTGTTCTATTTTTTAATTTTCCATTTTTTCGTCTTATAGTATATTGGTGTTCAATATAGGGTAACCATCCGGCTTGATGACTCAGCACTTCCCGGAAAGTAGTATTTTTTTTATTGGTGTTTTTGATCATAGGGATATAGTCAGTCACCTTTTGATCTAAGTTGATGTCGTATAGTTCATACAACTTCATAAAAGCCAAGGTGCTACCTAAAATTTTGGTAACTGAGGCCAGATCGTACAAATGATGATTTTCCACCCGAATGATGGAATCGTAGGTGTGAAATCCATAGCTTTTACTGAGCCTTATACTATCATTTTTGAAAATCAATACTTGGGTCCCTGGAAAGGCTCTATTTTGGATACCCACGCGGACAATAGAATCAATTTTGCATTCCAAAGTAGTATTCGATCTTAACGAGCGATCGTTCTGGCTTTGAAGTCCAAGCATCCATACCATTGAAAAAAGAGTCAATACTTTTTTCATTAGTATTCTGATTTTATTCAATTTCCACAATCATATCGATTTCAACAGCGATATTGAAGGGCAATGAACCCATTCCTACTGCCGCTCGCGTATGTTTTCCTCTTTCACCAAATACATCAACCATCAGGTCAGAAAAACCATTGACAACACTAGGGTGTTGCGTAAAGTCTGAGGAGGCATTAACCATTCCTGTTACCCTTATGATTCTTTTGACTCTCTTCAGGTCTCCAAGGGCAGTTTTTAGAACTCCTAATTGATTGATAGCTGTAAGTCTCGCGGCTTCATAACCTTCTTCTATGGTTAAATCTGTTCCCAGTTTCCCAGTGATAAATTTTCCATTGTCTTTTAGGGGACCATTACCTGAAAGGAAAAGTAAATTACCTGTCTGAACTGAATTGACAAAATTGGCAACTGGAGCTGGAGATTGGGGGAGTACAATTCCCATGCTGTCCAATTTGGCTGTTGGATTATAATTAGATTTTGCTTGATCGGTTTTATTATGTGCTTGTGGAGAACCACAAGAATACAGAATCAGTCCAAATATATAAACGAGTGGGTGTAAAAGTTTATTCATAACCTAATCTAAACAGCTGATTTTAGAATTTCTTTAATTCTTTTGGCGACTGTGCGCTCTTGTCCAGGAACCATCATCCAAGTGGTCATGCCTACAGTTTCAGCGTCTCCAACGGTTTGAATGGAGGGATGGCCTTCTCTAAGTTGTTTACGAACCTCGTCCGGAGTAATTTTTATCTTATTTTCATCCCAACGAATGCGAATACTGGGCACGTGGTTGGCGTATTTTGGAACGTGAATCTCACTTTTTACACCTTCAATAGAGGTAGCACTGTCACTGATTAATTGGATTTGTGACTCCCACACTTTCCATTCCTCAGCATGGTCTTTTTGAAGGTATAATTCAAGCGCTGCCAACATACCCAAAACTTCTTCTTTATTAACTTTCATGCCACGACCAATTGTCTCTCCACGGGGAGGAGTATGCATTCTCGCAGCCTCAATGTATTTTCTTTTACCCAAAAGTAAACCAGCACTTTGAGGTCCTCTTAGTCCTTTTCCACCTGAAAAAGCGACTAAGTCAAATCCCATTTTAGTAAATCTAAATAGGTTTTCTACTGGAGGAACATCTGCAGCACAATCGATAAAAGTTGGGATGTTGTATTTTTTACCTAGAGCAATAAACTCCTCCCATTTGATATCACCTTGATCAGTATTTGCGTTGAGAAACCAGAGCATACAGGTTTTGTTTGTGATTGCCTTTTCCAACTGTTTGGCCGTTTTTACTTTGACAACCTTGGCTCCGACATTGGTCAATGCTTGGGCATAGCCTATGGTATGAGACTCTTGCATGATGACTTCGTTTTTCATGCCCTCTGTATTGGGAAGTTGTTTTACCTTTTGAGGGTCTTTACCTGATAGTATTCCAGCCATTCCAATACTCATGGCACCAAAACAACCAGAAGAAATAGTAGCGTATTCACAATCTAGCAATTCGGCAATACGTTCTCCTACCTTATCCTGCAAATCATCCAGATTGACGTATTCATTAGCTCCATAACTTATGGCCTCTATGACCTCTTTAGGCATCAAGGAACCAGTCATGGAGGTATAAGTTCCTGCTGCATTTATAAATGTTCTCAGTCCAAGTTCCTTGAAAAAATCTCTCCTTAAACTGGAGACTACTGCTGCTCTTTTGGATTGAGCAGATAAGGCATTTGCTCCGAGTAAACTTCCTGCAAAGGGAAGAGTCGCAAGTGATTGAATTACTTTTCTTCTATTGATCATAATTTTTATTCTAAGGATTATTCAACTGCAGCGATACAATCGATTTCTACTAGAGAATCACCAGGGACACCTCCATAAGTGGCTACGGTAGTTCTTACAGGTGGATTTTCTCCAAAGCGACCTCTAAATACTTCATTCATTTTGTGATAGTCATCTAGGTCAGCCAGATAAACATTAACTTTTAAAACTTGTTCCATTGAAGAACCATTTCGTTCAAGTTCTTTTTGTAATTCATTCAAAACATGATCAGTGTGGGATTTGATGTCGCCATCAAAATGAGCGCCTTTCCCGGAAATATACAGCGTGTTTCCATGTCTTACAGCACCAGAAAATAAAGGGATGTTTTGGTCTTCAATAATATTTCCAACTACCTCTTTTTTACTTTTATTAGGGGCAGCTTTAACTGTCGTAGCACCGAGGAGGGCTGCTACTCCCATTCCGATATTTCTTAATACTGATCTTCTTTTTTCGTTGTGTTCCATAATTGTAATTTTATTAGTTAAACTTTTACCACATTCTTTCTTTAATCA
>MDTB01213939.1_pt1 | contig 18671 bp, 14 predicted proteins | sample 811161 | NCBI WGS metagenome assembly MDTB01 (sample SAMN05326650, study PRJNA326480) | marine metagenome | isolation source: seawater | place: Mediterranean Sea | collected 2009
AGTACCCCAGAGGATCAAGAGGTAAAAGACGATCAAAATGCTCCTACTCAAGAAACTAAGTCAGAGGATAATACTCCAGAGGATCAAGAGGTAAAAGACGATCAAAATGCTCCTACTCAAGAAACTAAGTCAGAGGATGAAAACATCAACGAAATTCGTCAAAAAGCTTACCAAGAGGGTTTCTTAAATGGGAAAAAAGAAGGTAAGGAGATTGGCAAGAAACTTGGTATTGAAGCTGGGAAAAAAGAAGGTATTGATATTGGGAAAAAAGAGGAACAGCCTGAAATAGAAAAAAAAGGTTTTGATCTTGGTGTTCAATCAGCGAAAAAAGAATTAGATGAGAAAATTAAAAATAAAGAAAAGCAATTGGGGGAATTAATTAATGCATTAAAAAATGCAGGGTCCGATTACAATACTTTTTTTAAACCATTAAAAAAACTTTCGCTTCATATTGCCAAACAAATCACTAGATCTGAGATATCCAGATCAAACGAGCTTATGGAAGGTACTATTAAAAGTATCATCTCAGAACTCAGACAAAAAGGTGATCAACCAATAACAATAAAATTGAGCGAAGAAGATAATAAAAATTATGCTCAAATCTTAAGCAAATGGGACTCTAATACTAAGCTCAAAATTGAATCAGATTTACAAAATGGTGATATCAAAGTTGTAATGGGCGACAGTAATGTTGAAGACCTAATAAAAAACCGCGTGATAGAAATCTGCGAGCAATTACAGCTTGAAGACAGTGGGTCTAGAGGGTTTGAAGTAGATAAAATTCCAGAACAAGATGTATCTATAAGCCAAGAAACTAAGTCAGAGGATAGTACCCCAGAGGATCAAGAGGTAAAAGACGATCAAAATGCTCCTACTCAAGAAACTAAGTCAGAGGATAGTACCCCAGAGGATCAAGAGGTAAAAGACGATCAAAATGCTCCTACTCAAGAAACTAAGTCAGAGGATGATATCTCCCTAGATCGAATTGAGAAAAGAGTTTTTTTGGGGAGTGAGCAAGCTACCAGTAATGATAGCGAAGAGGAGGAAAATATTACTCTCAATACTGACGACAATGAGTTGGCAGAAAAGAAAAATTTAAATGAACCCTAATCCAAACTTTGCTAGCTTAGTTGAGGAATTATCAACTGAAATTTTGATATCTAGACCGAAAAAATCTGGGACATTGGTCAGAGTTGTCGGATTAACTCTTGAAGCTCGCGGTTTAGAGGCCCCCTTGGGCGCCATATGTGAGGTTATTGGAGATGATAATATTCATAAAATTGAAGCAGAGGTGGTTGGTTTTCAGGATCGTGTCTTGTTTTTAATGCCGTTTACTGAACCTACTGGAATTAATCCTGGGGCAACCGTTAGAATCAAAAATGCAAGTGCTCTAGCAAATGTTGGTCCAGAATTACTTGGAAGAGTAATTAATGCTAACGGAGAACCGCTAGACGGACTTCCCTCACCCAAATGTAATACTCTGCTTCCTCTCAGAGGAGAGTCTATTAATCCAATGCAACGAGGACCCATAGACAAGGTACTCGATGTTGGTGTTAAAGCTATAAATAGTTTTCTAACTATCGGGCAAGGTCAAAGAATCGGTTTAGTCGCTGGATCTGGTGTTGGAAAGAGTAGCCTAATGGGAATGCTGACTAGATTCACTAAGGCTGACATTGTGATTATTGGTCTAATTGGGGAGCGAGGTAGAGAAGTTCAAGCTTTTATTTCCGAGTCTCTTGGCCCTGAGGGCCTGTCAAAATCAGTTGTTATAGCTGCGCCGGCAAATATTTCCCCTGTTCTGAGATTAAGAGCCACTCAACTTTCTCATTTAATTGCCGAATACTTTCGTGATAAGGGGAAAAATGTACTTATGATGATTGATAGTTTAACAAGAGTAGCTCATGCACAAAGAGAAGTTGGTTTAGCTATCGGCGAACCCCCAACAGCCAAAGGCTATCCACCATCAGTTTTTTCACTTCTTCCAAACTTAATTGAGAGAGCTGGAGTGGGTAAGTTTGGAAATGGTTCCATAACAGCTGTTTATACTGTATTAGCTGAAAATGATGACACCTCCGATCCCATCGTTGACATTGCTCGGGCGTCTTTGGATGGTCAGGTTATTCTAGCCAGGAAACTAGCTGACGCTGCCCACTATCCCTCTATTGATTTAAATGGTTCAATTTCGAGAGTTATGCAAAATTTAGTTGATCCGGAAACACATGAAATAGCTGGAAAATTTAGAAGATTATGGTCTCTTTATCAACAAAATGAGGATTTAATCCAGGTTGGAGCTTACAAAGCAGGATCAAACCCCGAACTTGATGAGGCAATAGGACTCAGATCTTCAATGGTTTCATTTCTTCAACAAGACATGAATACAGCCGAAGATTTTAAAGTCTCAATATCAAGTATTAAAAATTTAATGAATAAAGATACAATAAAAAACACCTCAGTATCAGCTAACTCTAATTTAAATGCCAAAAATACTGAGAATTTAAATGAGCAGTCTTCAAATCCCAATGTTTCAAAAGGCTTGAAAAATTCAAATTCAAATTCAAAAGCAGCTTCGAATTTCAACACAGGAAATAGGCTTATACAATGACAACTAAAGCATGGTCAATAATTGATCAACTTGCCAAAGAAAAATTACAGGAGGCAAGAGAAAAGGTTTCCTTAGCCAATTTAGCTCTAAAGAAGATAACTGCTCAAAAAATTCAGTTATTTGAAATGCTTAACGATTATCAATCTAGGTTAAATAAGGCGCAGGAGTTGGAACATTCAATTGATGAGCATGTTTCGTACAGACACTTTATAAAACAAGTACAAGACTTAATAGAGGTGATTGAAGATGAAGAACACCAAGCCGACCAAAGGTTGAAATCAGAAGAGGACTTACTTATTGACGCATTAAAAGAAAAAAAGAAAACAGAGTTTCTGATTGAGAGGGATAATTCATTGACTTCTAAAAGAAATCAATCTATCGAGCAGAAAGGGTTTGATGAGCTTGGAATAGCTAGGTTTAACCATCGGTAAAATTACCAATCCTAGCCTTGATTAATTCAACCCAAAACCTTGCACCGATTCCAATTAGAGCATCATTGAAATCGTACCTTGAGTTATGCAACATACATGGATGAACAACTTTGTCATTCTTGACTGAATCATCTTGAAAATTACTATTTCCTAAAAAAAAATAGCTTCCCGGACATTTTTGAAGCATGTAAGCAAAATCCTCTGCCCCCATACTTGGTTCAACATGACTAATAACATTTTCATTTCCGACCATATTGGTTGCTACATTTGTAGCTATTAAAGTTTGTTTTTCATGATTAATTGTCGGAGGATATTGTCTTGTAAAGTTAAAATTAATTTTAGCCTTAAACATCTTAGCTGAATTATCACATATTTCTGCCATTCTCCTCTCAACTTGATCCAATACTTTTATGCTAAAAGTTCTTACAGTTCCAAGTAATTTACATTCACCACTGATAATATTTGCTGTTTCACCTACTTCAATTTTTGTTACTGAAATTACAACTGGCTCAATTGGGTCTATCACTCTTGATGAAATAATTTGAAAGGATTGTATTAAGTGGCTTGAAATCAAAACAGGGTCTACACATAAGTGAGGCATTGCTGCATGACCTCCTTTGCCTTCAATATTTATTTCAAATTGATTGCTCGATGCCATTATTGCTCCATTTCTAAAACCAAAGGTGCCGGCTCTCATAGCTGGCCAGTTATGCAAAGCATATATTTCATCCATTGGATAAATATCAAAAAGCCCGTCTTCAATCATTGCTTTACCACCAGATCCACCCTCTTCTGCAGGTTGGAATATAAAATTTACTTTCCCAAAAAAATTTCTAGATTCTGAGAGTTTTTTTGCTGCCGCTAATAGAATAGTTACATGACCATCATGACCACAGGCATGCATTTTTCCTGGATAAGTGCTTTTGTGAGAAAAAGTGTTTTCCTCTTGTATAGGAAGTGCATCCATGTCGGCCCTAAGTCCGATAGTATTTATTTTTTGAGAATTGGGTTTGTGTTGACCTTTTAATATTCCCACCAAACCGGTTCCACCTATACCAGTAACAACTTCATCAAACTCTAGTTTTTGTAAATATTTTTGTATTAACTTTGAGGTACGAAACTCTTCATATTTAAGTTCAGGGTGGGCATGTATATCTTGTCTAATTTGACAAAACTCATCGAGTTCACTTTTCACAAACATTAACACTCCAAAAATTTTTTAAAAACTAAATTATAGTTGACTTTAAAAAGTATCAGCATCAAGTTATAAAAAAGTTGACAACCAACAAAATAAAATCAATTTTCAATTGGACCTCTAAACTTACATTTAATAAGCAAAAAAATACTTATCAAAAAAAACCCCCCTACCATTATGATTGAAATTCGGTGATTGTTGCCAGTCAAAAATGTCATAGAACCATATAGGAACGGGCCCACCACAGATGCCGCATTAATGGAAAACCCCCATAAACCAAAATTTTCAGCTTGTGTGTCTAGAGGAGACATATAAGCTACAGCTGCTCTTGCTCCACTTTGAGATCCTCCCATAGCTAAGCCAGCAAAATTTGCAGCTAGAAAAAAAGATTGTGGGGTTTGAGAAAAAAAAATTAAAGTAACGGTGATTAACCAAAGAATCAGGGAAAAAAGTAAACTCTTTTTATGACCTATCTTGTCTTGCAAAAATCCAAAGACAAAAGCTCCTATGCAAGCGGTAAAATTTACAATCAAAATCATAATTATTGTTTGTTCAATAGTAAAATTCATTACCTGCTGAGCATAAATTGCTGCAACTGTAATCACAGTAGCGATGCCAGATTGATAAACAAATACACAAAACAGAAAATCATATAGATCCTTAGAATCTTTTCTTTTTCTAAGTGTGTTGATCGTTCTATTCCACGCTGCTTTCCAATTACAATTGGGGTTTAAATATTTATGGTTGCTCAAATTGAGTAATGAAAAAAAACTAACCAGCGCAAAGATGCTACCAGTAATGATCATCGCACCAGCTACTTTTGTTTCCTGATTTACTAATTCGCTATCTAAAAAATATGATGCATTGAAAATCCAAAATAAACAAAAAATTAGAGTAGTTATTCCCCCTATAAACCCCCAAGCCCATCCTATTCCTGAAATCTTTCCAAGTTGTTCCGCCTCACAAAAATTAACTAGGTATGAAGCAGTAATATCTTGATGGACGGAGTATGCAAAATTTGACACTACTAACAAAACACCAGCTACTATAACTGATCCTGTAGTGCAAAATCCCAGGCCAATGGTGGCAAAACTACATAAAATTGTTGTCCAAAACAAAATTTTTTTATGAGCACCATAACTGTCTGCGTAAGCTCCCAATATTGGAGCGGTTATCATGACTAATAAATAACTTACTGATAAGATAGAAGTCCAAACAAATGTGGCACTGATTGCTTCATCCATTATGATTGAAACAAAGTATGCATTAAAAATTGCTGTTAGAACTACAGTTGTATACCCAGAGTTTGCAAAGTCTAGACAAGCCCATGCAAACACTTCGGACTTCCTCACCCCTGATTTTAAAAGATTAGGTCGATCCTTAAGATTTGTTATAAATTTAGTTTTCAATAGCAAAAATTTTATTAATCATTACAGGTAATTTATGGTAAATAAGCTTTATATTAAAACATTTGGTTGTCAAATGAATGAATATGATAGTGACAAAATTTTAGAAATTTTTCATTCAAAGCATAAAACTGAAAGAACTGAAAAACCGGAGGAAGCAGATATAATTTTGTTCAACACCTGCTCTGTTAGAGAGAAAGCTCAAGAGAAAGTTTTTTCTGATTTAGGAAGAATAAAACATTACAAAGCAAAAAACCCTGAAGTAATAATTGGAGTTGGTGGTTGTGTAGCAAGTCAAGAGGGTGAAAATATTATTAACAGAGCTCCATACGTGGATTTGGTTTTTGGTCCTCAAACACTTCACAGACTTCCTGACATGATTTCCAATAAAGTTAAAACTAAAAAAGCTCAAATTGATTTGGAGTTCCCAGAGGTTGAAAAATTTGATTCACTTCCAAAGCCACACAAAAAAGGGGTAACTGCTTTTGTTTCTATTATGGAAGGTTGCAGCAAATATTGTAGTTTTTGTGTTGTGCCTTACACAAGGGGAACCGAATTCTCCAGACCTGTTGAGAGCATTTTGATTGAAATTAACAGCTTAATTGAATTAGGCGTAAGAGAAATTACCCTACTCGGACAAAATGTAAACGCTTATTATGATGAAAACTATAAGATGGATTTTTCAGCATTATTAGAATTGATCAGCGAGATAGATAGCTTATTTAGAATTCGTTTTACGACCTCCCATCCGAAAGAGTTTACAAAAAAGTTGGTAATTTCTTTTGAGAAATTACCTAAGGTTGCTGATCAACTTCATTTACCTGTTCAGTCTGGTAGTGATAGGATTTTAGCTGCAATGAAACGTGGTTATACAGTCTTAGAATATAAATCAATAATAAGAAACATTAGATCTCACAGACCAAATATATCTATAACATCTGATTTTATTGTGGGTTTTCCTGGAGAACTGGATGAGGACTTTGACAAAACAATTGATCTTATTAACAGTGTGAAATTCGATGGTGCCTACTCATTTGCATACAGTGACAGACCCGGAACTCCTGCCTCATCAATCCAAAATAAAGTAAGTGAAGAAGTAAAATCATCTAGATTACAAAAACTACAAAATCAACTTAAAGTTTATTCCAAAGACTACAGTAAGGGACTATTAGGGAAAACACACGTAGTTCTTGTTGAGGGACCATCCAAAAAAAATTCTAACCAAATGATGGGTAGAACGAGCTGTAATCGAGTTGTTAATTTTCCTAAGTTTGGTTCAAAGATTGGGCAATTAGTGAATGTAAGAATCACTGAGATAATGACTAATAGCTTGAAAGGAAAAATAATCTGAAAACCCTAGATTTGACTATTCAAAAAAATGATTATTTGTTCTCTGAAAAAAAAAATTATCCTCTTAGTAGTTCTAGAATAAAACGTTTGGTTTTAAGGACAATTGAAAATTCTGAAACCTTTCTTAAAAAGAATCATGGTGGCTCAGATAAAAAAAAAGACAAAAATGTTATATCTATCAGATTTACTGGTAATGATGAAAGTAAAAAACTTAACTACACATACCGAAAAAAAAATTATCCAACAAATGTACTAACTTTCTCATACGAACTATTTCCGCGAATTATTGCTGATATCTTAATTTGTATTCCTGTTGCAGAAAAAGAGAGAATTCTAAAAAGAATTAATATAGATCAACATGTTGCACATTTAATCGTGCACGGAGTCCTTCATGCGGCTGGATTTGATCACAGAACTAACACCGAAGCAGAGATAATGGAAAAAATTGAAACGACAATCCTGAAAAAATTCAGAATTCCTAATCCATATTTAAAAAAATAATTTTTTGAAATACAAATTTCATAATCTATGGCAAAATGATTGTTCATTAACAACCCATGCGAGTGCATGATAGAACCCGACCCTAAACTGGGCCGCATCACATTTCAGCTAAAACGTTTGTTTTCTCGGTTACTTAAAAGAGGTGACCGCAAAGAAGATTTTATAGAACAAATCCATGAAGCCGAGGAACACTCTGTGTTGAATGCAGACGCTGTATCTATGATGGAGGGTGTTCTTCAAATCTCTGATTTGGCAGTCAGAGATGTCATGGTTCCTCGGGCTAGGATGGACTTCATTAATCTAGAGGAAAACGTAAACAATATTCTTGATTTTGTTACTAAAATAGCTCACTCCCGGTTTCCAGTCACCGATGGTAACAAAGATGAAGTTATTGGCATACTGCTAGCTAAAGATTTGCTATCAATCATGAAAAGACAAGAGCAGAATTTAAGGGGTCTGATAAGACCGGCAGTATTTGTCCCCGAGTCGAAAAAACTAAATTCAATGCTCAGAGACTTTAGGATAAACAGAAACCACATGGCAATAGTAATTGATGAGTATGGAGGTGTAAGCGGATTAATAACTATTGAGGATGTTCTTGAGCAAATTGTTGGAGATATTGAGGACGAACATGACACAGATGAAGAAAAAGACAATATTTTACAAATTCCGTATCAAAAAAATAAATTTAGAATCCGTGCTGGTACCTCTCTAGAACAGTTTAACGAAGTATTTGACACTAAATTTTTCAGTGAAACTGTTGAAACTATTGGTGGTTTTATAACTGATCAACTCGGACATGTTCCAAGAAGAGGAGAATCCATTGAATTAGATGGATTGCAATTTGAAATTCAAAGAGCGGACGCAAGAAGGGTTCACTTGTTAATTGTTGAACGTCTAGATATAGAAATAAACGATAAGCCAGATGATGATTCAAGATTGGACAATCAGTCTTAGCCATTTAGTTTTTTTAAGTGTAATAATTTATTTTTGGAAATGTAATTCTAAAATAACAACTCAAATTTCCTCTGTTCTAATCTTGCTCAGTTGTATATGGGGACTACACTGGATTTTTATAAGTTTAAATGAATATGGTGGTCTAAGCTATTTTTTTGCCAGTTTAGCAACTCTTTTACTTTCAAGTTATGTTGCATCCTACTATTTAATTGCTGGAGTGATAATTAGGAAATTGAAACTTGGGCCTTTAAACATAGCCGCACTTATTTGTCTTATGGAATGGACAAAAAGCAATCTTTTATCAGGATTTCCGTGGCTCAACACTGGTATTTTACAAATAGATAGTATTTTTGCAGTTTTTGCACCTTTGTTAGGGGAATACGGAGTGGGGTTTTTTGCTGTTTACTTTGCTGCATTATTTGCTCATTCCAAAAGAACTACTCTGACAGTTTTGTTTTTGATATGCTCTAGTGGGATGATTTTCAATGGTTTTTTTAATTTTATTGAACCTAAAGGGGAAAAACTAGGTGTGGTTTTAATTCAAGGTTCTATTTCACAAAATCTTAAATTTGACCCAGTTCATGAAAAAAAATCTCATCGAATTCATATTGATTTGATAAAGAATGCTATTGAAGAGAATCCTAATTCCGAGCTTATTGTTTTACCTGAAACAGCTTTTACAAGAGAGTTCAAAAAACTTGATCCTAGCTTGTTAGCCGAAATTAAACTTTTATTAACAAAAAATGAAATTACTTTAATGACTGGAATACCCAGATATCACAATGGATGGAAAAACTCATTAATTTCACTTGAGACAGATAAATTGTCCAAAATTAATATAACGGGTATATACGACAAACATCATTTAGTGCCTTTTGGAGAATTTATACCCCCTGGATTTAAATGGTTTGTAAATATGATGGAGATTCCTCTTGGAGAATTTTCAAAGGGAGAAACTCTTCAAGCCCCAATTAAAATAAGAGATCATTTAATAGGAGTAAATATATGTTTTGAAGATCTTTTTGGCAAAGAAATTTCGAAACCATTTTTTAATTCACAACAAAAAGATAAACCTTCAATCCTACTAAATATCAGCAATTTAGCCTGGTTCGGTAACTCTAATGCTCTAGATTACCATTTGAAAGCAAGTCGTATGAGAAGTTTAGAGACTGGTCGTCCAATGCTAAGAGCAACTAATACAGGAATTACTGCCTCGATTGGCCATAACGGGCAAATACTTAAGAAACTTAAACCAATGGAATCAAGTTTTTTGAATACTGAGGTGCAAGGTACTTCAGGACAAACTTTATATAATTTTTTTGGAGACTATTTAATTCTATTTTTTTCATTAATTGTGTTGTTTTTTTCTTTTTTTGCGACAAAAAAAGTTTTTTCTAATCCTCGAGAAAAAAAACTGGATAATAAATAATATGAAAACTGTTCAAGAAATCATTTTTAAACTTCAAGAATTTTGGGCTAATCATAATTGCTCTGTTTTACAGCCAATAGATTTAGAGGTGGGTGCAGGGACGTCACATCCTGCTACATTTCTTCGAGCTATAGGACCAGAACCCTGGAGTGCTGCATATGTCCAACCCTCAAGAAGGCCCTCTGATGGAAGGTATGGTAATAATCCAAATAGACTACAACATTATTATCAGTTTCAGGTTATTCACAAACCCAGCCCAAAAGAAATTCTTGATTTGTACCTAAACTCTCTTGAAAATTTAGAAATTGATCTTAAAAGTAATGATATTCGATTTGTTGAGGATAATTGGGAAAACCCAACTTTGGGAGCATGGGGTCTGGGTTGGGAAGTTTGGCTGAACGGGATGGAGGTTACTCAATTTACATATTTTCAACAAGTGGCTGGCATAAACTGTAAACCAATGATGAGTGAAATTACCTATGGAATAGAGAGACTTGCTATGGCGTTGCAAGGGAAAGAAAGTGTGTTTGATCTAAATTGGAGTTATTGTAAAAAAAATAAAAAATATTTAACTTATGGGGATATTTTTCACCAAAATGAGGTGGAAAACTCATTTTTTAACTATGAATTTAGTGATATTAATTTACTTTTATCCTTATTTTCTAGCTATGAACAGGAGGCAATTAAATTACTTGAAAAAGAGCTTTCAATACCAGCTTATGACTTAACCTTAAAAGCAGCCCATATTTTCAATTTACTCGACGCTAGAGGAGCTATTTCTGTAACAGAGAGAGCAGCATATATTGCACGAATAAGAAATATTTCAAAAGGTGTTGGAAATCATTATTTGAAATCTAGAGAAAAACTCGGTTTTCCACTAATTGGAACTTAATGTGACTACAGAAACTTTACTTGTTGAATTAGTAACTGAGGAGTTGCCACCTAATTCATTGATTAATTTGTCCAAAAGTTTTGCAGACACAATATTTAATAGACTTACGGCTGATGCATTAACAACTCCTGAATCAACAATGAGGATTTTTGCAACACCTCGGCGAATTGGCTTTCGGATTACAAAAATTAAGGGGAAAGCAGAGAATTCGATAAAAGAGGTGAAGCTAGTTCCAAAAAAAATAGGGATTTCTAAAGTTGGTAAACCAACTGAAATTTTAAAAAATAGGTTAAGTTCTTTGGCAATTGTCCAAAATAACAAACATATGGGGACAAGTGATAAGGAAATTATTGATCTTATTTCAACTAAAGTTGTCGGTAAACAGGAGCACTTATTTATTGAGATTGATGAGGTTGGTATTGAGCTAGTAGATTCATTACAATCGGCAATACTTATCAGTATTAAAAGTCTCCCAATTCCTAAGATGATGACCTATCAAGAGGTAGATGAATACCAAGGCTACAAAGATATTAAATTTATCAGACCTGCACATAAATTAATCACATTACATGGTGAAAGATTATTAAATATAAAAGCTCTAGGTATTAAAAGTGATCAGTTTTCCGATGGTCATAGATTTTTAGGAGAAAAAGATTTAAAAATTACTCATGCTGATAACTATGAAAATCAACTTCAAGATTTTGGAAAAGTTATTGTAAATTTCAACTCCAGAAAATCCAAAATTTTAAAGGAATTGAGCAAAAAAACTAATTTGAAATATTTGGTTATAAACGATGCTCTTATAAATGAGATAACAGCCCTTTGTGAGTGGCCTGTGGTTTACGAGGGCACTTTTGATAAAGTTTTTTTGGAAATCCCTCCAGAATGCTTAATCCTTACAATGCAAAAGAATCAAAAATTTATCCCAGTAAGAACGAAAAATGGGCTTTCAAATAAGTTTTTTATAGTAAGTAATATCTGTTCATCCCTACCTACTAATGTTATCAAAGGTAACGAAAGAGTTTTAAAAGCAAGACTCTCAGATGCTCAATTTTTTTTCAATTTGGATCAGAAAAAGAATTTAGATGAAAACATTAGTTCATTATCTAAAGTCATCTATCACAGCAAACTTGGCAATGTTTATGATAGAACTCAGCGTTTAATTTTACTGACATCCAAATGGGGAAGTTCACTTGGTCTGCAAAAAGAAATTTGCGAAAGGGCCGCATTACTGTCAAAAGCTGACTTAACCTCAAAAATGGTTAACGAGTTCCCAGAGTTACAAGGTGTGATGGGTAGATACTATGCCAGTCATAGTCACGAAAATATTCAAGTAAGTATTGCAATAGAGGAACATTACAAACCTAAATTTTCTGGTGATAGAACTCCGAAAGATTTAATAGGTAGCTGTCTCGGATTAGCAGACCGAATCGAAAGTATTGTTGGTTTGTGGAGTGTAGGTGTTATACCCACAGGAGAGAAGGATCCAATGGGTATGAGACGAAGTGCGATAGGAGTAGTTAGAATTTTAATTGAAAATAAAATAAATTTAAATTTAGATCATTTAATACAAGATGCAACAAAAAGTTTAAACCATGACAATGAAGTTAAATCTAATCATGAAGATATAAAAGTGTTTTTTTTAGATAGACTTAAGAATTGGTTAAAGGAAGATGGGCATAGTCCAGCTAATATCGAAGCTGTGATTACCAAATGTAATAATAATATTAGCGAATTGCCTGAAAGACTGAAGGCAGTAAATTACTTTCTTAGCTTTGCTGCATCTTTTGATCTATGCTCTGCAAATAAGAGAATAAATAATATTCTAAAAAAGGAAGATGTTGACGAAATTTCTACTACGCCTGATCCAGCTTTGTTTGAGAACGAGGCTGAAAAAATTTTGTTTAGTAAATTACTAGAGGTAACCGCGAATACTAAAGCATTAATGACAAAAAAGATGTACAAAGAGGTGTTAATTTGTTTATCAGAACTCAAGAACCCTGTGGATAATTTTTTTAAAAAAGTTCACATTAATACTGAAGACAAAGATTTAAAAATCAATAGACTTTGTCTTTTAAAAGAACTTTCTAAAACCATGAATCAAGTTGCTCAACTATCTCTTTTAGTCGAATAAAATATGGAAAAACCTTTAATTATTTTAGACAGAGATGGAGTAATTAATATTGATTCTCCAAACTATATAAAAAACTCTGATGAATGGTTTCCAATTCAAGGAAGTTCTCAAGCAATTGCCAGGTTAACACACGCTGGTTACTCAGTGGTAGTAGCTACCAACCAAGCTGGAATTGGCAAAGGTATTTTTACTTTTGAGGACTTACATACAATTCATTCAAAAATGATTGATACATTATCTCAATATGGCGGGGTAATTGATGCTATATTTTTTTGCCCTCACAAACCCGATGATTTATGTGAATGCAGAAAACCCAAACCTGGATTATTTTACGAAATTCAAGAAAGGTTTAAGAAGGACTTGAAAGATGTGATTTTGATTGGGGATTCACACAGAGATCTGGATGCCGCGAGTAGAGCTGGAGCTATTCCTTGTTTGGTGAGAACAGGTAATGGGAAAAAGACTATTCAAGACCACAAAATGGGTATAAAAAAACTACCCCCTTTGACAAAAATATTCGAAAATTTATTTGATGCCACCAGTAAAATTTTGGGTTGAGTAAAATGCTCAGATCTACTTTGTTTATTTTTTTTCAGGCTGTTTCAGTTTCAATTTGGGGGGTTTTTGTTCTAATTACAGCTCCTTTCTTTAGTATATCTCAGAGATATTCATTTACAATGCTCTGGCCAAAAATGAATATAGCAGTTGCAAGATATTTACTTGGTATTCGATATGAAATTTATGGTGGAGAAAATCTTAAAAAAATGGATAGTTTTCCCGCTATTGTCTGTTCCAAGCACCAATCAGCATGGGAAACATTTTTTTTTGCCAATGGCCTGGGAAAACACATATGTTTTGTATTTAAACAAGAGCTGTTATTGATTCCTTTTTTTGGATGGGGAATAAAACTTTTGCAAATGATTCATATTAATAGAACTGCTGGAAAAAAGTCTTTAGAACAAATCATTCAAGCAGCACCAAAACAGTTTAATTTAAATAGATGGATTGTTTTTTTTCCTGAGGGAACTAGAACCTTACCTGGTGAAAAAAGACGCTATAAGATCGGTGCTGCTGTTTTATCGAAACGACTTAAAGTTCCTATAATTCCTGTTGCTCACAACTCAGGTTTGGTCTGGAAAAAAAATGCTTGGATAAAAAAATCAGGTGTTATCAAAGTGAAAATAGGTTCCCCGATTTTTCCAGAAAATAAAAGTCCTGAAGAAATTATTAATGAAGTTCGACAATGGATAGAAACTAATTCCTCGACCTTATCAAATTCAGGTGAAATTGAGAGCTACTTAAAATAGAAATGAGTCGATGAATTAAAATTTTGATTTAAGATTTTTCTCAACTGTAATCTGGTTCGAAAGTTCTATATAGTCAACAACAGATATGTTTTCTGCTCTATCACTTTGATCCGCATTTACTCTATCAAAGTCAAGAATATCTAAAAAATTCTTTAGATTGTTTTTAATTGTTTTTCTTCTTGAGGAAAAAGAATGAGTAACTAAATCGGAAAAAACTTTCCAGTTAAGAATAGTGGAAAATATGGAATCATCTCTAGTCATTTTGACAAATGCTGAGTTCACTTTTGGCTTTGGAAAAAATGATTCTGATTTTACCTCGAAGACTTTTTCAATTTTATATGCTGACTGAAGAACTACAGATAAACGACCGTAAATTTTATTACCTGGTACTGCAACCATTCGATTTACAACCTCATTTTGCAACATAAAATGCTGATCTTTTATTTTATTTCTGTAGTTGAATAATTTAAATAAAATTGGAGTCGAGATATTGTAAGGTAAATTTCCTATAACTCTCCAGTGACTAGTATCATGAAAAAAATTATTGCAAATTTTATGTAAATTTAAATTTAAAATATTTGCTTGGACTATTTTAAGGTGGTTATCACCGTATTTAGTTTTTAAAAAAGCAGAAAGTGTTTTATCCAACTCTATAGCTATGATTTTTAAATTCAGCTCGCTTCTATACAATCTATCCGTTAGAGCTCCTTTTCCTGAGCCAATTTCAATAAAATAATCGTTTTTCTGACTATCGATGGATTGAACTATCGAATCTAAAATTTGATCGTCAATTAAAAAATTCTGACCGAATTTTTTTTTAGGTTTGTATCTTAATAATGTATTATTGTTTATAGTTTCGATTTTTTATTTTTTTATTTCTACATAGCTATTAGCTCTTAACTCACGAACCCATTCATCAGTTGTTTCTTTGAGCTTATTATCTTTTAAAATCAGTTTTACCATAGTTCTTTGACGCTCGGGCGAAATTAACTCTAATCTTTTATCTATCAACTCAATGATGTGGTAACCAAAAACAGTTCTTACTGGTTGACTTACTTCGTTGACTTTAAGTTTAAGAATCGCCCTTTCAAATTCAACAACATAATCTCCAGGATAAGCCCAACCTAATTCTCCCCCGTTTTTTGCAGATCCAATATCAGCAGAGAAGTTTTTTGCTAAATCTGAAAATTTTTCACCTGATGCAATTTGATCACGTAGCTCAGTAGCTCGTCTTTTAACTCCCCCCTCATTTCTTGGAGAATCTACTTTTAACAAAATATGCCGTACCTTGAAGGAAGGAATTTCTTTTTCTAGAATAGAAGATCGTTTATCGCTGAGGTATAAAATGTGAAAACCGCTTTTACTCTCAACAATCTCAGAAAATTCACCTACTTTTAGTCCTTGAACTTTCTTGACAAATATTTTTGGAAGTCTATCGTAGGAACGCCACCCCATAGAAGAAAAATTTTCGAAGCTTTCACTATTAGAAAATTTATTATTTTTGAATTTTTGATTTAAGGTATTTAGTTTTTTTGTTAAGTTTTCTTTTAAATTATTTTTTTCTTTATTTTTGATATCACTTTCAAATGAAACTTTATACTGCAACACCAAAACCTCATCTGCGCTCAAATTATTATTGGCATGAAACTCAAGAAAAAGATCAATTTCATTATCAGAGATTCGAAGCTGGCTTTCAATTTCTACTTCTCTCAATCGCGTAAAAATTAGTTCTTTTTCTATGCCTTTTTTAAACCGTAAATAATTTAAACCTCGCCTCTCTAGCTCTTTCCTCAAGGCCTCTTTAGTTAAACCCCCTCTAGTAGCAATATCTTTAACTACGTTTTCTACAACATTTGGTTCAATAAAAATTTGTAAGTTTTTAGCTCTTTGTACCAAGATCAATTCATTTATCATTTGATCAAGTAGAACATTTTGGGGGAGGTTTTTATTGGGTTGTTCACCTGAATTAGATTTGGTTTGTATTGACTTTTTCTTCAATTCATAACGTAAATCACTTGCCAAAATAATTTCTCCATTTACAACGGCTACAACACCATCTAGCAAATTTGATATTGGCTCAGCAGCAAAAGCCGTACCGGAAATAAAATGAAAAAATATCAAGTTTATAAAAATTTTTTTCATAACTTAAGAATTATTTTCGTTGCAAATGAATAACCAGGTTTTAACATCTACTGGAAATTTTCAAAGGTAGCAGGTAATGGCGTTAAATGATTGATCATTTTGTAATTTGGTATTCCTCTTTTTAGTGCACTTAATGGATCTGCTCCAACTCTAGCAATACCATTTAATTCTATCTGAAAGAAAAGAGCATTAGTAGATTGACTTGCGCCCGTGACATACCTTTGAGCAACAAACCTTGAAACCCAACATCCACCATCATATTCTAATCCAAATAAGGCCTCAACAAGTCCTGGGGGTTGATTTCCAGAAGCTTCACTTCTTCTTTGAAATGAATAGTTATATCTTCCTACTGCATACCAGTTATTGGAAATTGGAGATTGAAAAGCAAAGTCGGCCGAGTCAACTGAATCTCTAGTGAATCTATAATCAAATGAAAAAGATTTTCCAGGCTTAGGAGAATAGCGCACCCCCACTATTTGAGATTGCCACAAAGCTAGCTTTCTTGTGTACTGACCAAGTGCAGTCACGGAAATATCCTTTGTAACCTTAACAGCCGTCTCAAAAAATAAATCTGATTCATTATCAGACCTTATGGGTTGCCCAGGTAAAACTACTCTTTGCTGATCAAAATAATACCTTTGGGCTATTGATGCCCTGAGCCTCTCGTAACCCTGACCCTCAAAAAGTCTAGTGGTTAAAGCTGCTGTAATGTAATTTTTGTCTGCAATTCTATCACTACCAAAAAAACTATTTTCTGAAAGTAATTGAGCTAGGCTAGAGTTAATGCTGCTTGTATCAAAAACTGGATAACTTGATTGATCTGTAAATGGAGTAAATGCATAAAATAATTTTGGCTCTAAAGTATGTGTGTATTTTTGACCCACCAATTTTGTATTTCTCTCCAAAAGAGATGATGCCTCAATACTTACACTCGGAAGAATTCTAGTATATGAGGGAGTGTTTCCAACATTGTTTGCATAAACACCAATCAGGGCATTATTAATGCCGAATCTACTTTCTGTAAGTTTTTGACTTCCATTTTTAGAGTGTCTATAAGATGTAAAATGAATTCCCGCTTGAGGCATAATTCTTATTCCAGCAATTTGTAAAGGGCTGGAGAAACTACCATCACCAACAACCCTGGTACCCTCAGCCATGGATGGATGCGTAAAATGTGTTAATTCAAATACACCTGAGGTATCTATATCCAGCGATTTAATTTTTAATATGTTTTTCTTTGTTATGCGCACTCTTGGACTCCACTCGTATGGAGGAAGAATCGGAGCTCCAGGATCTTGTAGTACTTGATATTTTTGAAACATTGTAAGGTATTGCCAACCTTCAAAATCTCCGTTAAGTTGAATATTTGCGGGTAAAATACGTTGCGAGGCTGCCAAAACCGAAGCCCCAAAGTCAGCAAAATAATCATTATCTGATACTCTTGTCGCACTCAGTCCAAATGATTTATTATTAGAAAGTCTAAAAGTTTGAGAAATCCTTGCTAGCCATCTATCTTTTTTTGTAATTCTATCTGAAGGTAATAATTGCAAGCCTAACTCGCCAACTTGGTTTTTATTCAAAAATCTAAACTCAGTCCCTAGTTGAATACCCCTTCTTTCAACTATTCTTGGATAAATAGTTAAATCTCGATTTGGTGCAAGATTCCAATAATAGGGTACTGTCAAATCCAATCCTAATTTTGAGTTAACTGAAAAAGTTGGCGCTAACATGCCTGATTTCCTCTTTCCAGAAATAGAAAAAGAGATGTTTCCTAACGGCAACACTTGAGAATTATTCCAATATAATGCTGATCCAGTAGTTTCTGCAACTGATCTTATGTCATCCACTAATATTGATTTGGATCTAACTTCCCATGCCGGTCTCAAAATCGAACAAGTAGTGAAAGTTGCATTACTAAGAATGACTTCACGATGTTTTACAAATTCAACTTTTTGGGCATACCCTCTACCGTTAATTCTGCTAAAATCATAAGAGACTTTTTCAAAAAAACCCTGCATTGTGGAAGGGTTCAATACAAGTCTAGGACCAGTGTACAACTCACCTTCTCTAAACAATGAAACATCTCCAACTGCATCTAATCTACCTTCAACTAAATCATACACCAACTTGTCAGCTTTGAGACTCATGCCCATTCTTCTTAGCTGAGCATTGTCACTGACAAAAATTACATCATCAATTTGCCCTTCTATTTTATCTCCACTCAAGTAGTTGGGACCAGAACCAGAATCAGATTTCAATTGTAAATTAGAATCTAATCTCAATCCATTTGTAATTGATGGATCAAATAAAATTTCTGAATCATTA
>MDTB01153267.1_pt1 | contig 18670 bp, 26 predicted proteins | sample 811161 | NCBI WGS metagenome assembly MDTB01 (sample SAMN05326650, study PRJNA326480) | marine metagenome | isolation source: seawater | place: Mediterranean Sea | collected 2009
GAAAGCGGAGAAGGCAGAGTTAGGGAAATTCCTAGAAGAGCATAACAGATTACACGCACTTCATACAGATAAGGAGAAGGATTTTCTTATTAATGAGCAACTATTAAAAACAGAAAAGGAGAACGCGAAGAAAGCCAAGTTCTTTCAACACCTAAACAATGTGATGGCTAACAAGTTAATCAAGCCAAGTATTATAATGGAGTATGTCAATCAATATAACATCAGCATGGGAGAAGAATAATGATACAACCTATTAAAAACATATCAGCACCGAACCTAAGTTCTAGTGCTATTCTAATTGACTTTAGTGTCTCGCAGTGGACAGGCAGGAAGTTAGACAAACGTGCAAGTGAGGAGGTCGAGGTATCTAACTCAGCATCTCTTGGCGTTGCCAACGTACACAAACGTATCATGGGCAAGTGTCCAGAGTTGGATGCCATACACAAGTTTGTCGGTAACTTACGTAACTCACATTACTCAATGACTTTACCTTGGTCAGATCAGGGGTTGCGTATCGTGACCACCATGGGGCTAGAGAAGTACACCAAGGCCATGACCGAAAGACAACAACAGTTTGAGAAGTTAGTGGACAAGTTCATACAAGTATACGCTACCCGTATTAATGAAGCTGAGACTACTCTCGGTAACTTGTTTGTCAGTGATGATTACCCTAGCATCGAGATTATGCAGAGTAAATTCGGTTGGCGATTAAACTTCATGCCCATTCAAGAGAGTGGTGACTTCCGTGTTGATATCGGCAACTGGCAAGCAGAAATATTGAAAGAACAGTACACGAAGTACTATGACACGCAGTACACCAACGCCATGAATGACTTGTGGGACAGGTTGTACAAACCCCTAGCCAGAATGTCAGAACGGCTAGACTATCCCGAAGATGCAGACAAGGACACAAAGAAAGTGTTTACCAAGACGCTTGTGTCTAACGTCACAGAAGTACTTGACCTTCTTAAAGCTTTCAATGTCAATGATGATCGTGACATGGAGATGGCTCATAAGAAGTTAAGACACGCACTCAATGGTATAACGCCAGAAGCATTGCGTGAAGACGATCACTTACGATTGGATACAAAGCGTTCCGTTGATGAAGTGATTAAAACCTTACCGACTATCGGTATTTAACTGTTAGGGAAATCCTTAACTTAATTTAGACATAAGGAGAACTAAAAATGTCAACTGCAAAAACAATGTACGCACTCAACTTAGAGCAGTGTGTTGATCTTATCAGTGCAATCGGTCACAAGCAGACTGTGTTACTTCAAGGTGACATGGGTAACGGCAAGTCAGCCGTTGGTTACATGCTAGAAACTAAGATGCCAACACACAAGTATTTCTACTTTGACTGCACCACTAAAGACCTTGGCGATATCATGTATCCTAAGTTCAAAGATGTTGAGGGTGGTGACTGTGTTACCATGGTGACTAATGAAGAACTAGGGTTTCACTCAGATAAACCTGTTATCATCAACCTAGACGAGTTTGGTAAAGCACTACCCCCAGTGAAGACGGCCTTGTTACGTGGTATCTACGAACGCAAGATGGGTAAGTACACACTGCCAGAGGGTAGCATCATCTTTGCCACGACCAACAAAGGTAGCGAGGGAGTTGGTGACATACTACCACCACACGCACGTAATCGTATGACAGTAGTGCCAGTGAGAAAGACAGACCACATGACATGGATTGAGTGGGGTATCAACGAGGGCGATATCGACCACGCAGTTCTTGGTTGGGTCAAGGACTTCCCACAGACGTTCCACAGTTTCGAGGATATCAAAGACCCCGAAGAGAACCCATACATCTTTCACCCACAAGCACAACGAGATGCGTTTGTTACACCACGATCACTGGAGTTAGCTTCTAATATCGTAAAGCAACGTGATGTACTAGATACTAACACGTTAACAGGTGCATTGATTGGTACGATTGGCGAACGTGGTGCGATGGACTTGGTGTCTCACGTTAGACTATCCGACCAACTACCAAGCTTGGATAGTATCAAGACAGACCCAAAGAACGCTAAAGTGCCAGACAGTGCGAGTGCAGTATGTATGGTGGTGTATCGGTCACTTGCTACAATGGAACGTGAGTGGTTGGATAACTGGATGGAGTACATGCTACGACTAGATGCAGAGGCACAAGGTCTGTTTGCCAATGGTGTCAAGTCACCCAAGTATTCCAAGCGTTCAATGGTGATGACCAACAAGAAGTTCACCGATTGGGCTAGAGTAAACAACTATATGTTTTCAGCAGATAAGAAGTAAGGAGGAGTAAATGCTTAGTATCGGACAAAAACTAACAGTCGAGCAACGGTTGTACAAAGCAGTTGTTGGTATCATGGAGAACCCCAAGTATGTGGCGTTGTCTGGTGTACTAATGATTGGTGAACGCACAGTTGTCGATGATGTACCAACGGCTTGTACTGATGGCAAGAACGAGCAGTATGGGCGAGAGTTCTGTGATAAACTCAATGACGCAGAGTTACGGTTCCTTGTGTTGCATGAGAACTATCACAAGTTATACAGACACTTGGTAACGTGGCAACATCTACACAAGGATAACGCACAACTAGCGAACATAGCTATGGATCACGTTATCAATCTCAAACTTGTTGCAGATAACCATGAGGATAACTTTGCCACAATGACTGGGGAGTTGACCAAGGGTTGTTATGACGTGAAGTACAAGGGTTGGGATACGGCAAGAGTATTCCACGATCTCAAGGAGAACCCACCACCACAAGATGATAGTCTAGATGGTCACGACTGGGATGGTGCTAAAGACATGACCCCCGATGAGAAAGATGCCCTTGCCAGAGAGATTGACGAGGCAATACGTCAGGGTGCTATGATCGCAGGTAAGATGGGCAGTGGTGGTGACCGTGGCCTTAACGAGTTACTGCAACCACAAGTAGATTGGAGGCAGGTGTTACGTGAGTTTATTACTGAGACTTGCGCAGGGCGAGACTACTCTAGTTGGCGTAAACCTAACAGACGGTACATCAGTATGGGTATCTATATGCCTAGTGGTGTATCGGAGAAAGTCGAGGAACTAGTGCTTGCCATTGACACGTCAGGTAGTATCGGTGACCACGAACTATCGGTGTTCTTATCCGAAGTCAAAGGTATCGCAGAGACAGTCAAGCCTAGTGCAGTACGCATACTCTACTGGGATACAGAAGTGTGTCGGGCAGAGAAGTATGAGATGCACGAACTAGACAATCTCATTAACTCAACTAAACCAAAGGGTGGTGGTGGCACTATGGTTGAGTGTGTTCCTCAGTACATGACGGACAATAACGTGTCACCACAAGCATGTATTGTGTTAACGGACGGATACCTTGGTAGTAGTTGGGGTCAATGGACTTGCCCTGTTCTATGGTGTGTCCTTGACAACAAGAGTGCTAAACCAGACGTGGGTAAGGTTGTTCACGTCAACTCAAACTTGATGTAGGGAATTCCCTAACATGAAACCGAGTGAAGAATTTGAAAACCTAGACGATGAAACCAAAGAGTTTTTAAAGGAACTCTGTAAAGACATATTAAGGAGAAAAAAAATGTCATATAGATATCACACAGTACAAGCTAATACCTTTGCTGAAGTTGCTAAGTTATACAACACAGTAAAGCCCATGGTCAGTAAAAACCACAGTGGAAAAGATGACCTTAGACCTGTGGGTGTTCGCAGTAGAAAGTGGGAACGCATTATCAAGATCAACGACCAGAAGTATATTCTCAATGACGGTGATGTTGACCCAATACCATTTTGGCGTGGTTACAACCACAACAACGCTAGTAGATTACCAACCATGCAAGAAGTCGAGGCACTTGCACCGATAGTGTGGTCTATTGATGACGAGGGTAACGAGTTTATCAAGGTACGTAATGGCTCTGGTGAACAAGCACATCAAACACGATACGCATTTCTTCAACATACGTTACCATACGGTATGAGGCTTCTTATTGAGAATGGTAAGCAGTATATAGAAGTGAGATCAGGTGTTGTACCAAATTCAAAACTCTCTAACTACTTCCTACCAAAGAGTGAATACTTCTGGAAACAGGCAGGTTCCAAAGACGATGGTAGACAGTTGCACTTTACCAAACCCGCCAATTCTAAGTTTTGGTTACCGCAGGGTAACACGTTTACGTTTAGTCCACCGAAGAAGAGGATTGACAAGAAACGTAAGGCTGACCTCAAAGATGCTATCGAAGGTATGTGGGGTTACATCGGTGCTATGTGGACACTCGTTGACATTGGTGATGGGAGATGGGACTACCAAGCGTATGAGAAAGTTAAGGATAACTTGAAGAAACACTATAATGAATGGCTCGGTGAAGATAGTCAAGATTTGAGTCATTGGTGGGATTGGAAAGGCAGGGGTGACTTCATAGCCCATGTGTTTCAAACCGAAGATCACCCATGTCGTGTGGATCTACTTGATATGTTTGTACGTGACAGTGACTTGAGTGGTATCTCACGTAACGCATACGAGGGTGAACTTGACGAGAAACAAGCACAATCCAGAGTACGTAACCAGTACAACCGTTGGATAAATACGGCCTTGGAGTTGGAGTACTTACACTCTGAAAAATCAATAGTAAAAGTAAAAGGAGAAAGATAATGGATAAACTACACGTAAGAGTTAGTAAAATAATTGATAAAACTGTGACGGTTAAAGAGATAGTACCCACAGACCAAACAGCTTATGACGCGAAGTCAGAGTTACAGAATTATGCCAAAGCATTACTATCGTATTCACCAGGATTAAAGTTTGCACGTAAGCGTGATAACGAGTTATGGGTGTACCTCGATAACGACCCCTACGTCCTGGGGTACATAGGTTATGGTGACTACCTAGTACACGTTACTGGGGAGCATAAGTATATGGTTGCATCACGCAACATTGAGAACGAGAAGTACGCTACCTACAATGACCAACATAGTATGTACACAAGTGTTAATCTCAAAACTATTCTCACTAAAGCAAGGAAGGCTATGCGACCTATCAATCCCATAGATATTGCAACGATGGAGAGTAGAAACATACAAGATAAATTTAAGAGGGAGGTCAGTGATAAAAGCAATGACGTGTATAATACTTGGAGTAAAGTATTCGATAAATCACTTGCTGAGGCTGAGTTTCGTAACATGATAAAAAATGGTTACGAGTTTGTGAACAAGCAGTACAGAGGTATGGTACAGGAGTTGTTGGATAAGATTGACATTGACCGTAGTGCCAAGATGGAGAAACTACATGTCCATTTCGTTCGTGCGTATGACAAGTATGGGGATGGAGAACTACACTTTGAGATCATTGACATTAACGACTTACACAAAGGATCAGGTAATGTTGTCAAGGAGATCGTGCGATGCCGTGAGAGTGAAGTGCCAGAAGATATCTTGGGCAAGATTAGTGTTCTCAATATAACTGACGTTGACGAGTATGTGAAAGACGTTGGCTACAACACAGGAGATGGTATGTTCTATGTCGTTAAACAATGATGTGATAAAAGAAGATACTGTTTACCGTGTTTCTGTACACAATGATGACGGTTACATTAGTGTAATATGTCTTGGCACGAAATGTATTGACAGCAACGAAGTAGGTTGCTATTCTAATATGAATGATTTGCCAGAGTGGATACAGAATAGGATAGCAGTGCTTTCAATGGTTAAGCCAGACGACAGAATAAGAAACGTGGGTTGGAAAACAAAGACAGGTACTTTCTGGCTCACTAACATACAACCAGAAATGAGTTAGGGGTTTCCCTAACTCAAAAAAGGAGAGACACAATGGGTGCAATGAAAGAACTATTAATGGATATGGAGGATGACGTGTTGTCCTCAGATAAGGATGCGTGGATATCTAAGTGGGGTTCTCATAATCTTGACGTTTGGGACAGGATAATGAGTGAAGAAACTCTTGAAGATGATACCAGTTTTTTTGGATTTACAAATGACACCAGAGGCTAAAGTAAAAAAGAAAGCAGTAGCACAGTTGAAAGCTATGGATGCGTACCACTTTTACCCCATGACCTATGGGTATGGAAGAAGCGGAGTGCCAGACATAGTAGCGTGTTATTGTGGTAAGTTCTTTGGGATAGAGTGTAAGTCAGGTAGCAACAAGCCTACCGCGTTACAAGAAAAAAACTTAGAAGATATAAATAAAGCAGGGGGGTTCGCCATGGTTGTCAACGAGGAGAACGTGGATAGCTTGATGCGAGAAATGAAAGCGATGGTAGAGTTAACACACCCAATACGATGAATGTATGATCGGTACATTTAAGTTTGTCTGTACCGAGTAGGACAAGCAGTGAGAGTCCTACGGCATAGAATATCCACTGCAACAAGAGGCAATACTTCGTGACCTACTCATGGTGACCTCCTTAATTGCTGATCTTGTCGATTAGAGTACGAAACACTTAGCCCCCTTTAATCAGAGGGGGCGACTAAAAAGGGAGAGAAAAAATGGTATCAACAACAATTATTTATAGTATTATGATGGTAGCTTACTTCACATCACAGGACGCCTGTAAGAAATGGACTGACGATACGTACGGTGACACGTTTGGGTACGCTTGTTTTGAATTAGATGGGATGCACGGTCAGTTTTATACGATGGATTTTCCTACACTAGAAAAATGTAAGGAAGCATCACAATTATTTTATGGTAAGAATACTTGTAGTAAGGGCTATGTGTACGGCATGAAGCCCCCACTTTCTAGACCCGAAGGTTTGTTAGGGGATAGAGTGTGACTTTATCTATATGCCCTAGATGTGGACAGCAAGCCACGATGATAGTCGTGCATGGACACTACCAATGTCCGTTGTGTAGATCAGTAGTTGATGATTGTTGTAGTGGTTTGACGTGCCAGAAACCAAGCTTTGAAGATTTGAACGAAGAGGGTTGCGAGTTATCAGACGAGGAACAAATGGTAAAAACCGATTACCGTACTCTACCTCCGATTGATAGATATAAGCTTAAAAAACCTGTTAAGGGGGAGCGTTTGTCTAAAAAAGAAAGACTAGTGCTAAAGACATTAGAGAGAAAACATAGGTTACAAGAAAAAATAAAAAGGAGGCTAGAGATATGGAAGAAGGTGTATGGAGATGAGTAGGAATGATTACGGATACCCTGACATGGGAGAGATAGAAATAACCCCTGCCCAGAAGGAGGAGTTGAGGTTCCTTAAAAAAGTCATGGATCGTGCCATGGAGGATTACATGCGTGATAACAATCCAAAGACAAAAGAAACCTACACAAGAAGGCGAGAGGACTTACGTATGTTTGTCGCAAAGCTTAGAAGTAAAGGGATTATACTATGAACAAGAAACTAAACCGCTGTGACTTGTTATCAGAGGCATCAGCACTGACCGCAGGTGATAGACGTGATGACTATGGTAGCCCTGTGGATAACCACAAACATATTGCACGCATCTTCAATGCCATAACAGGTAATACGTTAACCGCAAGAGATATAGCTTTGGTGCATCAAGCTACCAAGTTAGCCCGAAGGATGAGTAGCCCCACCAAGAAAGATCATTACATAGATAACATGGCATACGTAGGCATTGAGTACGAGTGTGTTATGGAGGGAGAGTAATGGCGTTTAATAAATATTTTTGGGGGGAAGCGTGTGATTCTTTTTTACACAAGTATAAAAGTTCCAAACACTGTTATGAGGAAGGTGAAAAACAAAAAAAATTTAATTTAAAACTTATTTGTTGTGTAGATAACAATGGTGGGAATATTAATTCTGAAACAGGTTACCACTTTTCAGGATATGATGGTTTCTTTTTTGAAGATGACGATAAAAATTTCTATCAAACTAATAGCGCAGGGTTTTACGATTATTCATATCAACATGATATTACTGAAGGTATGACCTTTTCCTTTATAGCTAATGTTACCAAAAATTTAGAATTAGGTTACCTCAAAGAATGTAAATGCACTCGCGTAATGCGTATTAAAAGTGAAGATGTAAAGATACTTTCTTACCCAGAAAAAACTAGGGAGGAGAAAGAAAAAGATCTCAAAGAATCTAAACGGATAGAGCGTGGTGCTAATGGAGAAAAAGTTAAGGATCATTTTAATGATGAATGTCAAGTGTGTAAGGCTCAAGGTGTAATTGAAAACAGTTCATTTATAAAAGAGAATGGTCGCAGATATTCGGAAGCTCATCACGTTATCCCTCTCTCTGAGAACGGTACGGATTTTACAGATAATATAATGTGTCTCTGTGCCACTCATCACAGGCAAATGCACTATGGAGATGTGAAAGTTAATTTTGACCACTACAATTTTCATGTGACTCTTGATGAAAAAACACTACCAAGAATACCAAGATGGAGGGGAGAGTAATGGATTTAATAACGTTAGACTTTGAAACGTATTATGACAAGCAGTACTCACTGCGTAAAGTAACCACAGAAGAATATGTCCGTAGCTCAGACTTTGAAGTTATAGGTCTAGGTGTAAAGGTAAACAACAACCCTACAGAGTGGGCGAGTGGTACACACAAACAAGTTAAGGAGTATCTACACACGTTTCCCTGGGGGACCGCTATGGTACTGGCGCATAACACTATGTTCGATGGGGCAATATTAAATTGGAAGTTTGATATTAAACCTAAAGTATACACAGACACCCTATGTATATCTAGAGCAGTGAACGGTGTAGAGGTTAGCAGTAGCCTTGACGCTCTATCTGAAAGATACGGTGTTGGCACGAAAGGTAAAGAGGTTCTCAATACTATAGGTAAAAGACGAGAGGACTTTACCGAAGAGGAGTTATCTAAGTTTGGTGACTACTGCATCAATGACGTAGAGTTGACTTATAAAATATTTACCAAGATGGCGAAGGACTTTCCTAAGAAAGAACTTAAACTGATTGATCTATCCTTGCGTATGTTTATAGAACCCACGCTAGACTTGGATGGCATTTGGTTAGAGAGCCACCTCACAGAAACACGTAACCGTAAAGAAAAACTATTGCAAGACGCAGGGTGTTCTAAAGAAGATTTGATGAGTAACCCCAAGTTTGCAGAACTCTTGAAGGGTCTTGGTGTTAAACCTCCTACAAAGATAAGCCCTACCACTGGGCAGAAAACTTTAGCTTTCTCTAAATCGGATGAGGATTTTAAAGAATTGGAGACGCATCCAGACGAGAGAGTGCAGAGCCTTATCTCTGCTAGACTAGGTAACAAGAGTACCTTGGAAGAAACAAGGACACAAAGATTTATTGATATATCTAAACGTGGGTTATTGCCTGTGCCTATACGGTATTACTCTGCCCACACAGGGCGTTGGGGTGGTGATGACAAGATTAATTTACAGAACCTACCTAGTCGTGGGGTTAACGGTAACAAGTTAAAGTGTAGCATTGTACCTCAGCGCGGGCATTCTTTGATTGACGCTGACTCAGCACAAATAGAAGCTAGGGTGTTGGCTTGGCTTGCAGATCAAGATGACTTAACAGATGCTTTCAAGAAAGGTGAAGATGTTTATAAGAAGATGGCATCAGCTATATATGGAGTTGCCGAACAAGATGTAGTTAAGGATCAGAGGTTCGTTGGTAAGACCACCATACTTGGTGCAGGGTATGGCATGGGGGCGATCAAGTTCAAAGATCAGCTACAGACTTTCGGGTTTAGTATGGACATTGACGAAGCAAGGCGCGTTATAAAAATATACAGAGATACTAACTGGAAGATTAACAAGTTATGGAGAGACGCTCAACAATACCTCGAGAGTTCTCAACGTGGAGATGTAGTTGCATTTGGAAAGTCGGATGTATTGAGTTTCGGAGTTAACAAAATTACCCTACCATCGGGGCTTTCCATGAAATACGATGGGCTACGCTACGAACAGGGCGAGAAAGGTCTGGAGTTTTCCTACAAGACTAGGCGAGGATACACTAGAATATATGGTGGGAAGATCATAGAGAATGTCTGCCAAGCCATAGCGCGTTGCATCATAGGTGAGCAGATGTTACAAATAGCTAAGAAATACAAGGTAGTTTTGACCGTACACGACAGTATAGTTTGTTGTGTGCGTGATGAAGAGGTAGCGGAAGCACAAGAATATATAGAGGGTTGTATGCGTTGGACACCTGATTGGGCAGAAGGCTTACCAGTAAATTGTGAAAGTGGAAAAGGGAAATCATATGGGGAGTGTGAATGATGGATAGAAGTGATAAAGAGTTATTTGAAGCAACAGACGCAAGGCTAGATATGGCTGTGCAATTATGGAAGCAACGAAACAACCCATTTTCTGATGAGCCAGAAGTAAGTATGGAGGGTGTGTTGTTAGCTATGTTGGGAGCATCAATCGAAGAAGCCCAAGAGCGTTTTGTACGTGTCTACAATTTCAGATGTCATGAATTAGATGAAAGAGAGCTTAAATAATGGGGATGAATTTATCTAGCAAAGAAATATGGACAGTTTGCGATATGCGTATGCGTGGGTGTACTTGGCAAGAGGTAAAGGAAGCTATACCCAAGAAAAATATTTATCAAAAGTTTAAGCGGTTGGAGCGCATTGTTAGTCACATAAGTAATCATGGTAAGGTGTGTAATGAGTGTGGACACACCTATAACTCAATAACCTCCTATAGACGACATACCGATAAATACGAAGAAGATGAGAGGGAACGTAAATAATGGATGAATACGAAATGGCGATAGGGTACTCTGATAGTTCTGGAGAACATCATAACCAAAACGTAAACGTTGAAAGTGATTTTATATGTTGCCCTAAATGTAAGTCAATAAATTTGTCTATGGGTAAAATTTCTACGCCTAATAAAATAATGAAAAGTGAAGGTGTTATTATAGAGTTCACTTGTAAAGAGTGTTCAGCAGAATTATCATTAGCTCTGTTTAATGAAGTAACCCATAATTATTGTTCACGTATAAATTGGGTGAAAAAAGTAATTCCTTATTCTCATAACTCATATTTATCAAGCCTCGGAAGCCATTCTCTTACAGGGTATAGTAAAAAATTTAAGGAATACGTAGAGAAATATAATATAGGGCATTTGGATATGGGTGAACCTCTACCCGAAGGTGTACCTCATTTTGGTGAGTGGACACGAATTAACAAAGTTAAAAACGTAGTAAGCATAAGAAAAAAAGATAAATGAGTATAACCCCTTGGTCATTTAGTAAAATAAAATCCTTTGAGCAATGCCCGAAGAAGTTTTACCATTTGAATATTGCTAAAGATTATAAAGAGCCTAGCACTGAAGCTATGCGCTATGGGACGCAAGCTCACTTGGTTGCTGAAGAATATATACGTGACGGTAAGCCTGTCCCTCCAAAATTTTCATACATGAACGAGGTCCTCGAAGCACTTAAACGAAGACGTGGTAACAAGTTAACAGAGATAAAGATGGGACTTGATGCTAATTTAGAACCATGTGAGTTCAGAGATGAAAGTGTTTGGTGGCGAGGTATAGCAGACCTAGTTATTATAGACGACAAAGAAGCATGGGTTGTAGATTATAAGACGAGCAAGTCTGCTAACTATGCAGATAAAGGACAACTAGAACTTATGGCTATGGCTACGTTCAAACACTTCCCTGATATAAAAAAGGTGTACGCAGGGTTGTTGTTTGTTATCGCAAAGAAAGCTGTCAAAGAAGTTTATAAGAAAGAAGATAGTGACCTGTTGTGGGATAAGTGGTTCTTCAAATACAATCGCATGAAGATTGCTAACAAAGAGAACGTATGGAACGCAAGACCAAGTGGGCTATGCAAACGGCACTGTGTTGTGGTAGAATGTGTGCATAATGGGAATAATTAAATGTTGGAAATATTTTTTTACGCATCTCTATTCGTAGGTTTTGTCTTTATATTGAGTGGGATTATTTGGATATCAAAGTAGGAGTAACCAATGGCTTATACAAAAACTAAAAGACCATACAAAAAAGAATATGAAAAACAGAAAGAACGTAAAGAACATCCTGATCGCATGGAGCGTCAACGTGCTAGACGTGCCTACGACAAGAAAGGTATCAGTCGTAAAGGCAAAGATGTGTCTCATAATAAGATGTTAAGCAAGGGTGGGTCTAACAAAGACGGAACTAGATTAGAAAGCCCATCTAAAAATCGTGCAAGGAATGGGAGGAGTAAGCGTGGCTAAAGACCCGAAAACAGGAACAGGCAAGAAACCTAAAGGATCAGGAAGGAGACTATATACCGATGAAAATCCTAAAGACACTGTATCAATTAAGTATGCTACCGTGGCAGATGCTAGGGAGACTGCTAGGAAAGTTAAGAACATTAACAAACCTTACGCTAGAAAAATTCAAATCCTTACTGTCATGGAGCAACGAGCCAAAGTATCTGGGAAAAACGAACAAGCCCAAATCGCAAAAAGGGCGAAAGAAGCCCTCAAGAAAAAACACAAAAAATAAATAATAAATACAGAGAGAGAATAGATGCAGATTATAGACAACAAGTCTTTGTTGCTCAAACTACGTGAGCCTAACAAAGTTACTTCAGTCATACCAAGTAGTCGCAAGATAAGTGACCATGAAGTAATGGTGAAGTGGGGATTAGAACAAGTCCAGACACTTAACAAACTCAACATTAACGTGCCATCACCGATACAAGCACTCTATCAATGGCCTGGGAAACATAAACCTTTTAAGCATCAGATATCTACCTCATCTTTTTTAACAAAGAATAAGAAAGCTTTTTGTTTTAACGAGCAAGGGACAGGTAAGACTGCTAGTGCGATATGGGCATCAGACTACCTCCTTAATTTAGGAGTCATAAACAGAGTGCTTGTAATATGCCCGTTGTCAATCATGGATAGTGCATGGCGTGATGACTTGTTTACGTTCGCACCTCATAGGAGTGTTTCGGTAGCGCATGGCGCATCAGACAAACGCAAAAAAATAATCGAAGAAGGCGCAGACTACGTGGTTATAAACTACGATGGTGTTGCAATAGTACGCGAAGAAATAAAAAAAGGTGGCTTTGATCTAATAATAGTTGACGAGGCAACGCATTATAAAAACGCGCGAACTACGAGATGGAAGGTGTTACATAGCATATTACAAGAGAGTACATGGTTGTGGATGATGACAGGTACACCTGCTTCTCAAAGCCCTGCCGATGCGTACGGTCTAGCTAAATTAGTCGATAGAAATAGAGTACCTAGATTCTATGGAGCTTTTAAAGATATGGTTATGTATAAGGTGTCTAAGTTTACTTGGAAAGTAAGAGATACCGCTACCGATATAGTATATAGGGCTTTGCAACCTGCTATAAGATTTACAAAAGAACAATGTCTAGACCTACCTGATATGGTCTATACGAAGAGAATGGTTGAATTAACTGCTCAACAAAAGAAATACTATAAGAAGCTGAAAGACCAGATGATAATGGAGATAACAGGGGAACAGATTACTGCTGTAAACTCTGCTGTGTCTATGAATAAACTACTGCAAATATCCGCAGGGGCAGTATATACAGACGATGGTTCAGTATTAGAGTTCGATACGAAGAACAGATATAAAGTGCTACGAGAAGTTATAGACGAGTCGAGCCAGAAAGTTTTAGTCTTTGTTCCGTTTAAACATGTTATAGATATACTGACAGATAAGCTTAGATCAGAGGGTATATCTACAGAAGTAATACGAGGGGATGTACCTGCTCATAGAAGAACTGACATATTTAAGAAGTTCCAAACTACTGATGACCCACAGGTACTCGTGATACAACCACAAGCAGCAGCTCACGGTGTCACGTTAACAAGAGCAAACACAGTCGTATGGTGGGGGCCTACGAGTAGCCTTGAGACTTACGAGCAAGCTAATGCTAGAGTGCATAGATCAGGACAAAAGCATAAAACGACTGTTGTGCAGTTACAAGGATCTAACGCAGAAAGACACGTTTACAGACTATTAGATAACAGAATAGACGTACACACAAAATTAATAGATCTTTACAAAGAAATACTTGACTAGCATAGCTATACTCACTATATGTAACTATATAATAGATAAGGAGTAAAGTAATGGTGGATGTAACTCCAGATAAGCTTACAAAAGCTTTCTTAAAAATACGAGCAGAACGTGCTGTGCTTCAGGCAGAGTTCAAAGAAAAAGAGGCGAAACTTGCAAGGCAACAAGATCGCATCAAACAGGCAATGCTAGATCATTGTGAAAAGCACAATGCGGAAAGCATAAGAACCTCAGAGGGTTTATTCTTTAGGTCTAGACGTACTAAGTATTGGACTAGCGATTGGGATGCTATGCACAATTTTATTATTGAACATAATGTTCCACAGTTGTTAGATAAACGCATCAATCAATCTAATCTTAAAGAGTTCCTTGAGGAAAACCCTGATACAACACCAAGGGGTTTAGAAACCGAAACCGAAGTAGTAATTTCTGTGAGGAAAAAATGACAACAAAATCGGGAACATTTGTAACCATAGAGGACTTAGCGAAACATTTTAAAGTTTCTATATCTACGCTCCGTTCATGGATACGACAAGAACACATACCGAAAGATACTTATATAAAAATAGATAGTACCTATCGGTTCTGTGTGGAAGATGTGACAAACGCATTAACCAAAAATAAAAGCGAAAGAAATATAGACACTGCTATGGATACTATACCTAGTGATGAGCTAGATGAACTTATCGCTGATGAAGACTACTAAACAATATAACCTCTTAGGAGAGCGAAATGGATACATATATTATTAAGAACGTAGAGGCTTTATGGCCTAAAATAAATCAGACTTATAGGTTTGATTCTAAGGAGAACAGGTCTGTGGCGTGTGGTGCAACAGAACCAAGTGCTGAGTATTCGATACAGTTTAGGATGGGAAAGGATACAGCAAAGTCATTATTTCAAGCAATGTCTACTGCATACAAAGATAATAGAAAAGATAAGTGGGCAGAAAAGCTTGAGAATCCTTTTGTGAAGGACGATGATGGCACTTACACTCATAAGTCAACCCTGAAGGGTGCGTATAAAAACGTAGCGACTATAAAGCCTCTACAAGTTGATTCAAAGGGTAACAAGTTACCTAATGATTTTCTATTAACCACTGGCAGTACCGTCAATGTTGCTGTACAATTTACACCATATGATTTTGGGGGGAAACAAAACGTCTCTTTAAGGTTGCGTGGCGTACAAGTAGTTAAATATATTCCTATGGAAGAAAGAAACCCTTTTGATAATGTAGAAGGGTTTACAGTTGCAGAGTCCGATGACCCATTTGCGGAAGAGTCGGATACTGTAGAAGAACCTAAGAAGGTTGTTAAAAAGTCAGCCCCTCCGCCCGCTGATGACAAAGATGACGACTTAGGTGCTATCGTTGATGGTTGGGATGACGATTAACCATTGACTATTATCACGACTGAAGGGGATCTCCATGCCTCTTTGGTCGTGATTTACATATTCATAAGGGTGGAACATTATGGAATTAAAAACATTTTTTAGTAGAGTGCTAGATACAAATGGCTTCTACTGCGTATGGGCGTTTAAAGAAGATAGAACCATACAAAAGTTTTACAACTCTATAGATCAAATCATAGATGTTGCCAATAATTTAAACGAAGAAAATTATAATGTGTACTTTGGGTTGTCCACGTTTGAGACTCCTCAATCAAGAAAAATACAAAACATAAAGTCTCTTAGCTCTTTCTTCTTAGATTTAGATTGCGGTGAGGGTAAGGACTACCCTAATCAGAAGGAAGCTCTAGTTGCTTGCCAGCTGTTCTGTAAGAACATAGGTCTACCAAAACCTGTTATGGTGAACTCAGGTAATGGGGTACATGTGTACTGGGCGTTAAAATCTAGCATACCTTATGATGATTGGTATCCAGTGGCCCTCAAGCTAAAGAGTTTATGTACTGAGCATAACTTGTTAGCAGACCCAGTTGTGACAGCAGATGGAGCGCGAGTGTTACGAGTTCCGTATACAAACAATTATAAAAAAGGCATAACAAAGAGTGTAGAGTTCTTTGGGGATACAGCACCCGACCTCATTGACTTTGAACAGTTTTCTAATTTGCTAGGCGGTGGTATGAAAGTGCCATCTAGATTAGAACCTGACGAAAGAACAAGTTCGTTAGAAGAAGCCCTGATACGTAACTCTGAGCATAAATTTAAAAACCTGTTAGTGAAAATACAAAAGGGTGTTGGGTGTGGGCAAATAAAGCACATAGTAGATAATAGAAAAACATTAAGTGAACCTATGTGGAGAGCAGGATTATCTATAGCTAAGAAATGTGCAGATAAAGAAAAAGCCATAGCTTTTATATCTATGGGACATGACGGTTACGATGAGGCGTTAACAGAAGAGAAGGTTAGTCTTATAAAAGGCCCTTTTTATTGCACTACATTTGATGAACATAACCCAAAAATATGCCCAAACTGTTCTCATTGGGGAAAAATAAACTCCCCAATTAAATTATGCAAAGAAATTAAACAAGCCCCAAAACAAGACGGTATACCTGAGTATCCAAAGCCATACTTCAGAGGTGCGAATGGTGGCATATACATAAGAAATATAGACGGTGATGGTGAGCCAGAAGACAAGATGATATACCAGAACGACTTATACGTTACCAAACGTGTGTGTGATTCGGAGATAGGGGAAGCCATTGTGATGCGATTGCACTTACCTAAAGATGGGGTAAGAGAGTTTACTATACCGCTAACTGCGGTGACTTCAAAAGAAGAACTAAGGAAACAACTATCTATGCAAGGCATAGCTGTAACTAGAACGGATGAACTTATGAAATATACAACAACATGGGTTAATGAACTGCAAAGTCAGAGTGAAGCTGATGAAGCACGTAGACAATTTGGGTGGGTAGATGATGAACTCACAGGGTTTGTGGTAGGTAAGGAAGAAATACAAGCAGATAGAATAAAATCTAACCCTCCATCTACAGCGACAACAGGGATGTTTCGTTATTTTGAACCAAGGGGGACTTTAGAGGGTTGGAAAAAAACAGCAAGCTTTTACAACCGTGAACATTTTGAACTACACCAGTTTGTTGTTGGCACATCTTTTGGTTCCCCACTAGTAGCATTAACTCCTATAAATGCCGTAACTTTGCACTTACATGGGCTTACAGGTGTAGGTAAGACAACGGCTATGAAAACAGGGTTAGCTTTATGGGGCGACCCATCTGAATTAATAACAGATAGATATGATACACTTAACCACAGGATGAACAGAGGAGAGGTCTATCACAGCTTACCTCTCTACATGGATGAGCTTACGGAAATGAAAGGCCCTGAGTTTTCTTCACTAGCTTATCAGTTAACAGGCGGTAAACAAAGAGGTAGAATGTCGGCAAATAGTAACGTGGAGCGTCAAAGAGGTAAACCTTGGAGACTGATTTGTGTTTCATCAGCCAACGCAAGCATGATAGAAAAGATAAGCATGGTTAAATCCATGCCCACAGCGGAAGCACAGAGAGTGTTAGAATGTCGTGTTAAGAATTTAAAAAGTATACTTAAAGATAAAACAGAGACCGATAGACTCGCAGAAGAAGTAAATGTGAACTACGGTCATGCAGGTAAGATATACATACAGTACGTGATGAATAACTTAGAGGAAGTAAGAAAACTTCTTCGTCAGGTGCAAATATCAGTGGATCAAAAGGCAAAGCTTTCTGCAGAAAACAGATTTTGGTCTGTGTTAGTTTCTTGTACCATGACAGGATTGATAATAGCAAAACGTATTGGTCTTGTAGATTACGATATTAAGAATTTATTTGCATGGGCAGTAGATCTATTGAAGAGTAATAAATACAGTGTAAATGATATGAGTATATCCATAGAGGACACGTTAAACGACTACATACATGAACACTGGAGTAATGTGCTGTGGATAAAAAGCACAGACGATGTTCGCGCAGGAGCAGATGGAGTTACAGACTTAGTTATTCCAGAATCTTTGGCTAGAGGACAACTTGTTGCACGATATGAAACAGATCTAAAGAAAGTTTATCTTCTACCTAAACCGTTAAAGAAGTGGTGTGGGGATCAACAGATAAATTATAGTTCTTTTGTGCAAGACCTTATAACCAAACTGGGAGGTAAACGTACTAAGTCGCGTTTGAGCAAAGGTACAAAAATGAACTTACCTCCAACTGATGTAATCGTGGTAGATTGTTCTATAGATAGTGAAAATGCGTCAGGGAATACTAAAGATTGATGATTTAAACCCTGATGGTGTGAGGATCATAGTAAACTGGGATAGCATGGTAACAAGTTCCTCTGTGTTCATCTTGTGCATCAACACAGAAAAGTGTGTAGAGCAGGTGGATAAGATAGCCAAACGCAAAGGTTGGACTATAGAAACTCAGGTTAGAGAAGAAAATAAAAAATTAGGTGTTCGTGTTTGGAGAGTTCTGTGATACATTATTGGGGTATCATATTTCTCTCCCTAAACTGACCCCCTTCGGGGGGTACTTTTTATTCATACTCTTGTTCTAATTCTAGTAGAGCTTCCTGTATGAGAGGATTTATAACCACACCGTTATACATTTTTTCAGTTGTTCTTTGATGCGTTTTTATAGAACGTTTTTCAGTTTTTGGATCAATGATTGCTCCAGGAAATCTAGTAGATACTTTGTCGTTAAACTTATCTATTTTATTTCTA
>MDTB01235081.1_pt1 | contig 18669 bp, 20 predicted proteins | sample 811161 | NCBI WGS metagenome assembly MDTB01 (sample SAMN05326650, study PRJNA326480) | marine metagenome | isolation source: seawater | place: Mediterranean Sea | collected 2009
AGTATTTAAAAACCTAACTTTTATCTTTGAAGGTCTTTTAACTATCGATTTGTGTTCTGGAATTGAAAGGCATCCTTCTTCAAGTTCAGATATTTCAGTAGATGAAAATATTATTTCTGGGTTTATCATTTTAGTAAGGTTGGGATCTTCATCGTCTGTTGAGCAATCCATAACAACCAACCTTTTAAGAATCCCAACTTGATTTGCTGCTAATCCAATTCCTGGAGCATCATACATTGTTTCTGCCATATCATTCAAAACAGAAATAATATCATTGGTAACAACTTTAACAGGTTCAGCTTTTTTTCTTAAAACGGGATTAGGGAAAAGTTTTATATCTAAAACGGTCATATTTTATTTTAACATTTATTAAATTTCATTAATCAAATATTTGAGCCTTTATGTTTCGTCAAGATAAAGTAATATGATAAAAAAATAAATTAATTTAAAGTTTAATTTTGAATGGATAGTTCACTAATTATTATATTAATACTTTCTCTTTTGAGTTTTTGTTTCTTGCTAATATTTTTGATATTCAGGACACGGAGTAATAAAAATTTACTAGAGTTGAATGAAATAAAAGCACAACTTAATATTTTAGCTTCAGCTGGTAGTCAGAGCCAGCAAGCTGTATCTGACGCTTTATCAAAACAACAAGAAACTCTTAATAAAGGTTTAGAAAGCTCTTTAGCAAACTTATCAGACAGGCTTAATGTAAGGCTAACAGACCAGACCGCCCAGACCACTAAAGAGTTGTCTGAAATGCATAAACGTTTGGCTGTTATTGATGCTGCTCAAAAAAATATTCTCGAATTGACACAGCAAGTATCTGGTTTGCAAAATATACTTTCTAATAAACAAGCTCGTGGAAGTTTTGGGGAAGTCCAATTAGAAAGCATTATTAAAGATATTTTATCTGAGAATTCATACTCCTTTCAACATACTCTTAGCAATGGCAAAAGGGTTGATTGTTTAGTGAAAATGCCTGGCCCGCCTGGTAATATATGTATTGATAGTAAATTTCCTTTAGAAGCTTGGAGGTCTTTTATTGAGAGTGAAAATCAAGATGAAAGATCTGATGCTCTAAAAAGACTGAAAATTGATACTGAAAAACATATAAAAGATATTTCAGAAAAATATATTTTAGCAGGGGAAACAGCTGATACTGCGGTAATGTTTTTACCCTCTGAGTCGGTCTATGCAGGCATTAATGTACACTTGCCTAATAGTATAACATTGGGAAGACATAAAAGAGTTTTTATGGCAGGTCCTGACAATTTAATGCTTTTATTGCATACAGTTCGCGCTGTACTAAGGGATGCAAGCATGAGTGAAATGGCAGGAGCTGTTCAATCTGAGGTGTCAAAAATGATGGATGATGTTGGGCGATTAGATGACAGGGTTAGTAAATTAATCAATCATTTCACCCAAGCTCAAAGTGATTTAAATGCAATTCAAATTTCTAGCAGAAAAATCTCAAGTCGTGGGCAAAAGATTGAAGAAATAGAAGTTAGTAAATTACCTTCTGTTGAAAATTAGTAAATTAATTTTTCTTTCGAAAAAAAAGTGTAACAGTAGCTATGTTCAAACCAAATTTATTTATTGTTGCTTTGTTAATGATAGTGCTTTCGTCAATTCTAAACATCCAGTCATTAAAATTTACCCTTAGTTCTCCAAAGCCTAAGTCTAAATCCATTTTATATCTCATATTAAATGCATTCCCTTGCTCTTTAGCGACTGCTTCTCCAATAATATCATTAGCCAAACCTTTATAAGATTTTTCATCAAATTTGCTAAATTTCCAAATTCTTTTATCTATCTCGCCATCTGCATACACAAAATCTTCTTCTAAAGTCAGGGTGTCATTTTCTATAACTCCTGTCATATCAACAGTAAATTGTCTTCTTAAATTACCAAAGCGATCTTCAACTATCCCCCAAGCTTGAACCTTACCTTCAAAAAATTCCATTAAGTTGAATTCAGGTTTTGCATTAGCAAAGTTTTCAATTTTCATATTTGAGCATCCTAAAAAAGTAAATATTATTATAAAATAAGGTAATTTTTTAAACCAATACATAACTGTTGCCTAAAAATTTATAAAGTACTTAATAGATAGCTGAAAATAAAAACAAATCAAAATAATTTTGATTTGTAATTTACAAATTTCATTATTAAATCTATCTATAGAAATACAAATTAACAATAGGATACTTTAAAATGCTAAATCTTCCGGAATTACCTTATGCATATGATTCATTAGCACCATATATGTCAAAAGAAACTTTAGAGTTTCATCATGACAAACATCACAATACATATGTTGTAAATGCAAATAAAATTATTGAAGATAATAATATTAATTATGATAATTTAGAGTCTTTAGTAAAGAATTCACATAGTTCAAATCAAGGTTTATTTAACAATGCTGCTCAGCATTGGAACCATATTGAATTTTGGCAATGGATGAAACCAAATGGAGGAGGAAATATCCCAAGTGAACTGGAATCTAAAATAGTTGAAGATTTTGGTTCATTTGATAAATTCAGAGCAGACTATATCGCTGCTGGTGCAACTCAATTTGGCTCAGGTTGGTGTTGGTTGGTAAAAGGTGCAGATGGAAAACTTTCTGTCACTAAAACACCAAATGGAGAAAATCCAATTATACATGACCAAAAAGCTTTATTAGGATGCGATGTTTGGGAGCATTCTTATTACATAGATTATCGGAATGCAAGACCTAAGTACCTTGAAGCATTTATTGACAATTTAGTCAACTGGGAAAGAGTTGCTGAATTGTTCGGATCTTAGTTTGTAAAGATTAATGTTAATTTAAAATTTAAATCTTAAATCATGGGATTTTTAAGTGATTTAAAATCTACTGTAAGTTTAAGTTTTATTTTTGGTGCACTATTTGTTCTTTTGATCATTTATCTTGGAGATTTTCAAGGTATAGATTTTTTTTGGATTTGGTTATTAAGGTTTTTGCATGTAGTTGCTGGTATAATATGGGTTGGCTTGTTATTTTATTTTAATTTTGTTCAAATACCAAACTTAAATAAAATACCTGAAAATCAAAGACCTGCTATTGTAAAGTTTATAGCACCTACAGCTCTTTTTTGGTTTAGATGGTCTGCTTTGATTACTATTTTCCTAGGTATATTGTTAGCTTATTTTCAAGGGTATTTATTAGAGGCGTTTACACTATCTGAATCACATTGGATTATTGGAGTTGGAATGTACCTAGGCATAATAATGTTTTTAAATGTATGGCTTGTTATTTGGCCTAATCAAAAAAAAGTGCTTGGGGTTACTGTTGTTGAAAATGAAGAGAAAAATATTGCTGCGAAAAAAGCATTTAAATATTCAAGGATTAACCTAGCTCTCTCTTTACCAATGTTAATTTCAATGACAGTTCACCAAAATTTATTTTCATAGAAAATGGATTTTTCAACATTAACTACTCTTATTATTCCAATATCAATTGGTGGTGTTTTATCAGGTATTATAGCAGGGCTTTTTGGAGTTGGTGGGGGAATAATATTAGTTCCTTCTATTGTATTTACTCTTGAATTTCTAAATTATGATCAAAGTATAACTATGCATATAGCAGTTGCTACTTCTCTGGCTCTAATCATCCCTACTGCAATTTCATCTTCATGGGGGCACTTCAAGAAAAATGTTGTAGATTTTAATATTATAAGAAATTTTTTTATAGCTATAATAATTGGTTCAATTCTTGGTGCTTTGTTTGCTCAAAGAATTTCAGGTGACGGGCTGAGAATTTTATTTGGTATAATGGCTACTTTTGCATCTTTTAATATGCTTCAAAGAAATCAATTTATTCTTGGGTCTGAAATGCCTAGCAGTTTATCTTTTAATTCATTGATTGGTTTCATTATAGGATCATTTTCTTCGATGGTTGGAATTGGGGGTGGTGCGTTGTCAATTCCCATTATGAATTGTTTTTCTGTACCCCAACATAAAGCAACAGGAACAGCATCAGCACTTGGGCTCTTAATTGCTATCCCAAGTACAATTGTCTATTTATTGTCTAATACTAGTAAATATGCTTTTCCAGACTGGAGTATTGGTATGGTTTATTTTCCAGTATTTATGGTATTTTTTCCATTAACAATTATTGGCGCGCAATTAGGTGTGATTTTAGCACATAAAATTAATGGTTTAATTCTGAGAAGAATTTTTGCTATTTTTTTATTAATAATGGCGACAAGAATGATATATATTGCTTTTCAATAGGAGATCATTTTGAAAATTTCAATTATATCAGGTAGTAACAGAAAAAATTCGCAATCAATAAAGATATCAAATATTTATTTTGAAAAATTAAATCGTTTAGATGCATCTGTTAATTTAATTAGCTTGGAAAAAGAAAGACTGCCTTTTTGGGAAGATGACGTTGAAGGCTACATTCCACCATACAAAGAAGCATTCAAAAATATTTCAATTAAATTACATGCATCTGATGGTTTTGTGTTTGTGGTTCCTGAGTGGGGTGGCATGGTTCCGTCTCAGGTAAAAAATATTTTTTTATTAGCATCAAACTATGAGTTTGCTCATAAACCAGGATTAATAGTTACACTATCAGAGTCTTTGGGTGGATCTTATCCCGTAGTAGAATTAAGATCATTTTCTTATAAAAATACTAAAATTTGTTGGATACCTGATCATGTCATAATTCGTAAAGTCAAAGAATTTGATCCCGATAAAGATCTGCGTTTGAATTCTAGAGTGGATTATAGCTGTAAAATGCTTTTAGAATATTCAAGAGCTCTAGTATCTGTAAGAAGTGCAGCTGATTTAAAAACTTTTAAAAATGGTATGTAATTAAATTTTTATTTTATAATGAAAATCTTAATATCGCTTATTGCTATTTTTATATCAGTTCTTTTTGTTCAATTAGGAAGTGGTTCCTTAGGGCCGTTAGATGCTTTATCTGGTAAAAGTCTTGATTTTTCTTCCATCGAAATAGGTCTTATTGGTTCAGCCCACTTTTTTGGTTTTATGGTTGGCTGTTATTTGACACCAAAACTTATTTCACGTGTGGGACATTCAAGAGCGTTTGCTTCTTTGGCTTCTCTTGGAGCGATCTCAGCTATTTTACATATGGTTCTTCCCAATCCTTTCTGGTGGGTCCTCCTAAGAATCTTGTCTGGTATTTTTGTAGCTGGAGCTTACACTATTATGGAAATATGGATACAGCCAAAACTCAATAACAAAAATAGAGGTAAAATTACAGGGGTATACAGACTTGTTGATATTTCAGGATCTTTGTTAGCTCAGGCTATTATAGCTTTATTAGAGCCAGCAACGTATGTAGCTTATAACATAGTAGCTGTAATGTGTTGTCTTTCTGTTTTGCCTCTAAGTTTGACAACAACAATACCTCCAAATTTAACGCATAAAATACGTTTGCGTCCAATAATGATTTTTCAATTCTCACCATTAGCGGCATATGGAGTTCTTGTTGCTGGCGTAAGTGGCTCAATTTTTAGAACAATGGGTGCTTTATATGCCTCCAACTCCGGTTTTAATTTAAGCCAGGTTGCCTTATTTTTAGTGTTTGGGATTTTAGGTGGTGCAATTTTTCAAATTCCAGCAGGTTTAATAGCTGATAAATTTGATAGAAGATTTGTACTGATAGGTTTTAGCATTTTTGCATTTTGTTCATGTATGGCAATGACACTTTTAGGTTCAAATTATATTAGTTTAATTTTTTTGAATATTTTTTTATTTGGCGCATCAACTTTTCCAATTTTTTCAATAAGTGCTGCACATGCAAATGATTTTTGTAATGAAAATGATATGGCAGAGTTAAATTCCTCTCTAATTTTTACATTTGCTTTAGGAGCAATTATAAGTCCAATTTTGTCTGGGGGTCTTATAAATATATTTGGATCAAATGCAATGTTTCTTCTAATAGGTTTTAGTCATGTATTTCTCATATTATATGGTATCTATAGAATGGGCATAAGACCAACATTAACTGAAAAAACACCATATATGTACTTACCTAGAACATCAGCAATTATATCTTGGTTTATTAAAAATAATGATAAAAATGATTAAGATTAATTTATAATTAAGACCATTCTATAGAGCCTATAATATCACAATTAGTACATTTTATTGACCAAAAATCATAAGAAAAGCCACAAGAACTACATACCCATGCTTGAGACGGACTTGCTTCTAATGCTTTTTCAAGTTCTTGATTAGATTTAGTTTTGTCATTGCTTTGATCAGCTAATCTGCTCATTAGTTGGTGATAAGTTTTATTATGTTGTTCTGTAGAGATTTTACTAAGTTGATCATTTGCTTCACCTTTTAAACCAGCTGAAATAGCTTCATCAGCTATAATGAGTCTTGCTTGTGAGTTGGCATTATCTTCTGTAAGATTAATCAAGTTTGCTATATTTACTGAAGCTCTCTCATTTTTCCAAATTAGTTTTAATGTTTGTGCAATCCCTGGGTGTGGTTTTATTTTCCAAACCTTTGAAAGAAGAGACAGTGCCTTTCTTTGGTTATCTTTGCCAATAAAAATTTTAGATAGTGATATAACAGCTGGAATAAAATCTGTTTTTTCTCTAAGCGCTAATGCAAATGATTTTTCTGCCTCACTTAATTGATTTTCTTCTAGTTTTTTCATTCCAATTTTAGTGTGTAGAGCTGCTGCTAGATTTTGGGCCTTTTCTTCCTCAATTGAACCAATCCTTCGTCCTTTTTGAAGAACTTCTATAGCTTCTTCAAAGTTCTCTTTCTTTGCCTCCATCATTACAAGCAAAGAGTTTAATTTTGGATTTCTAGGTTGTATAGAATTTGCTGCTCTAGCTCTTATGAGTGCTTCATCATGATCGTTATTTTCTATAGCAAGTCTCATTAATCCTAACTGGCCATGAAATTTTGTACTACTTCTATTTGCTAAATTATTAAAATATTTATGAGCTGCATTTTTATCCCCTGATAAATGAGCTGCATGTGCAGATAACATTTCCGTTAAATCTTTATTATCTAAAAGTCGTTGTGCCTGAGCTGCATATTTTTGGGTACTTTCAATATCTCCTGAAGAAGATGCTGCAAGACCATAAGCAAGGGCATTATAACCTGTTTTTTGCCTATTTTCTTTTGCTAATTTACTAATATTTGTTGGAAGATTAATTATTAATTTCCACAAATTATGGAGCCATAGAATTATAATGATTAGAAGTAAAAAACCTCCAAAAAGTATGGATGTTGGGATTTCCATTTTCCAACCGACCCAAACAATTTGTGAGTTGCCTTCCTGGCTAGCAATAAATGCAACAATTATACAAATTGATATTATTTTAAGGGACCACCAAATTAATCTAATTATCATTTAATGAAATTCCTATAATTATTTGAAATTGCATTAATTGAATTATTTACAGAAATTCTTGAATTTAAATTTTCAAACCAATCAAGTGCAGGCTTTTTCATCGTTGCAGGAAGATTTTCAAAGTTATCTACCACCTTATCTAAGTTTTCTTTATCTAAATAGTAATCAACATTGGATAAAAAATCATAGGGTTCATTACCATCAGAAATTTCTGACTTTCGTAACTTTATAGAACTTATTATCCAATTAATTTTATCATTTAGAAAACTTTTATTTTGTGAAGGTAAGTTTTGAAGAATAGATGGCAACAATACATTAAAGCTAAATTTTAATTCATCAAGTGTTGGTGGTGGAAGATAGGCATAATTTTTTAAAACATCTAATTCTCTTGAGAAATGGTTTATAAAACTTTCATTATTATGTTCAAAAATAGCTTTAATTTCTTTACTCCAATTTTTATTTTTTTGAAAATTTAAATTTAAAGTTTCTAAAATTTGTTCCAAATCAGTTTCATGAATTTGTGTAGAATTTTTTGTTTCTTTATTAATATTTGGAGAATTATTAATTTTTACCTTTTGGTCTAAATCTTTAACTAAGCTATTAATCTTATTTTCTAGTGCTATTAGTTGAGAAATTATTTTTTTATTATTCAATTCGGTTTTATTTTGCCGATCTTCTAGTTTTAGCGAAATATCTGTAAGTTGAGTTATTTTTTTTGAATATAAATTATTGATTTCATTTGTGATCTCTAAGTTATTTTTTCTCGAATTTTCATTAATTTTATCAAAAATACTTGCCCTTAATTCTAAAAGAAGTTCCTCATTATTATTATTTTCGAGGTTAATCCAGATATATGCAGAAAATCCAATAGAGCATAATAAAATAACAAATAATAAAAAATTAAAAATAAAAACGAAATTGTTGCTTTTATTTTTCTTATTTTCTATAAGTTTGGGTTTTTCATCACTCATTTATGAATTTTCCAAATTTTTATAAATCTCTAAACCTTTTGAAAGTACGGAAGCTCTTCTTTTCCTTCTTGAGATATAAACATTATTTAATTTTAGTTTTTTCAAATAATTAAAGATAGAATTATTTATAACAACATAATTAATTTTATATATAGATTTAGTTAAATTTGATTTCTTTATCAATTCAATCCACATTTTGGCGCTGATAAGGGAGAAAAATAGTATTACTGAAACTTTATTTTTTTTTATTAAATTAAGTGAATCACTGTCAATTGTATTTAAAGAAGATATTCTATAAAATGTTTCCTTAAATAAATGAAAATTATATTGTTTAAATTTCTTTTCAATCAAATCATTTTTTTGATTATTAGATGGCCACAAAATACTTGATCCATTTTTTTAAAACGCTTTTTATTAGAGAAATTAGATGCAAAGCATCAGAGTTTCCTATGATTAAGTTTGTTGCACCAAAAGATCTAGCAATTTTTGCAGTGGAGCTTCCAACGCAGAATATTGGAATATTTTTATCTTTTAAATTTTTAACTATATCAGCAGCATGTCTACTAGTAAGAAATATTCCGTCAAAATTAAAATTAATATGTGGATTTTCCTTTTTAATTTTCATTGAAGGAGATGCTGTAGCATTGACACCCCTTTTATTGAGAATTCTACAGTCATTTAAAGCATCTTCGATAGGACGAGTAGTTATTAAATACATTTAAAAAAATTATTTCATTTGATTTATAATTTTAATAGCTAAATCTTTACCTAGTTTTTCTGCTTCTTTGTAAAATCCAGAAATATTGTTTTTAGTGATTAAAGCTCCATCTGGACTAGCCATTGCACCAGAAAGCTCTAATATTTCATTAGAAATTTTTGCAGAAGCGCCTATAGGCGAGCTACAAGTCCCGTTTAAATTAAACACGAAAGATCTTTCAGCTAAAGTTTCATATTTTGTCTGCTCATGATTTAAAGATCTTAATAAGTTAAGTATTTGTTTATTATCAGATCTACATTGTATGGCAATAGCTCCCTGACCTGCACTTGGAAGCATAATGTTTTCATCAAATTCTGTATATTTGGTCTTTAAGTCTAATCTATCAACACCAGCTTGAGCTAAGACAATTCCATCGAATTTACCACTGTTATATTTATTGATTCTTGTATTTATATTCCCCCTCAATATTGAAATATTTAAGTCAGGCCTCTCTGATAAAATAAAAGCTTTTCTTCTGACAGAGGATGTTCCTAATTTTGCATTTTTAGGAAGTTCATAAATAGATTTATATTTACTTATTAAAATGTCTTTTCTAGACCCTCTTTGTAAAAAAGCTGCTATTTCAAGCCCTTTAGTTTTTTTCCATTCCATATCTTTTAATGAGTGGACAGCAATGTCCGCTACGTTATCGATTAAAGCCTGTTCCAGTTTTTTTATGAATAAACCCTTTCCTCCAATTTCTTGAAGACTTTTATCTTGTATTTCATCACCTCTAGATACGATTTTGATAATTTTAGTTTTTAAAGATGGTAATTTCTCAATAAGAATTTCACACTGCCTAATAGCTAGTGGGGAAGACCTAGTGGCTATTCTAATTTCACTATTAAATGAATACATTTTGAAAATTAATTTTAATTACCAATTAATAAGTTAATGTAGTTATTATATTTTTAATTATAGTTTAACATGAACTATTTAGTAAAACATACACCTATAATTACTATAAACTATGAATAATATTCTAAATAAAAATATTAATGTTTTAGGAATTGAAACAACTTGTGATGAAACTGCAGCTGCAATTGTTTCATTAAACGAAAAAGGTGAAAGTAATTTACTTTCTAATATAGTTCATAGCCAATATAATGAGCATTCAAAGTTTGGTGGTATTGTCCCAGAAGTTGCTGCAAGATCTCATCTTAAGAATATTTCATTTATAGTTGAAGAGGCCATTAAACAAGCAAATATTTTCAATGAAGAAGTTAACGCTGTTTCTGTTAGTTGTGGTCCAGGACTAATAGGTGGCTTGATAGTAGGTTCTATGTTTGGCAAGGCCTATAGCCTAAGCAAGTCAATTCCATTTATCCCAATAAATCATCTGGAAGCACATATTTTATCACCTAGACTTTTCCAAAATATTAACTTTCCTTATTTGGCTCTATTAGTTTCTGGAGGCCATACCCAATTATTATATGTAGAAGATTTAGATAAAATTAGCAGAATTGGAACTACATTAGATGATTCTGTAGGTGAGGCATTTGATAAAGCTTCAATAATTTTAGGCTTAGGTTGGCCTGGTGGAAAAAATATTGAGAAAGCTGCTGAGAATGGAGATCCACAAAGCTACAACCTACCAAGACCAATGATTAAAAGAAATAATGCTGATTTTTCTCTTTCAGGTTTAAAAACTGCACTTTTTAGAATAGCTGAAAAAGAAACTTTAAATAAAAAAGTTAAAAATAATCTCGCAGCCTCATTTCAGTCTGCTGCAACAGATGTTATAGAGGACAGATGCTTAAACGCTTTTAAAATAATCAAAAAAATCAACAATAATTGTAAAAATTTTGTTGTTGTTGGCGGTGTGGCATCTAATAAAGTTATTCGTAAAAGACTAACAAATCTTTCTAAAATGAAAAATTTTTCACCATACTTTCCTCCTGTTGAAATTTGTACAGATAATGGAGCAATGATTGCATGGAATGGTATAGAAAAAATTCTTAAATACGGAATATCAAATATTAATAATCCTGATTTTGAACCTCGAACAAGGTGGCCGCTTGACCCAATTGCTAAACCAATTAGAAATGCAAAAGAACCAAGATAAAAATTATAGTTTAATTCTTATTAATTGATATAGTAGTACAAAATTTATTCTGGTGGTAATTAAAATGGCTTATTGGCTGTTAAAATCTGAACCTGGAACTTGGTCTTGGGATGATCAATTAAAAAAAGGTGATGAAGGTGAAGGTTGGGATGGTGTAAGGAACTATCAAGCTTCAAATAATATGAGGAAAATGGAGATTGGTGATCTAGCTTTTTTTTATCATTCTGTAAGTGAGAAGAGTATTGTAGGAATTGTTTTAATAATAGAGAAATATCAAGATGACCCAACTGACAAAACTGGACGTTTTGGAATGGTAGTTGTAAAGGCTATTAAATCATTTACAAAGTCAGTTTCATTATATGAAATTAAATCTAATCAAAAATTGCAAGAGATTTCACTGATCAAGCAATCAAGACTTTCAGTTATGCCAATTTCAAAAGAACATTGGGACATTATATTAGAAATGGGTAAAACGTCGATCTAAGCTCCATTTATTTTTTTCTCTTTGAAAATAAGATACAAATTTCTAAGATAGATAAATAATCCAAGTCCTTGGCCGCAAATAAATACAGGGTCTTCCCTCCAAATTGCATAGATAAGCATTACAGCACCTCCTCCAACTGAACAGTACCAAAATCCAATGGGTATAATACTTCTTCCTACACTCTCTGAAGAAATCCATTGAATAATAAATCTGCTTGCAAATAAGGCTTGGCCACCAAAACCAACTATCAACATGATTACTTCAGGCCTTTCAGTTAGATACGTTGAAGTAAATGGCAAAAACAAAATTATAAAACCAGCTAACTTTTGACTTCCTATAGTTATTAAGTCTGATAAATACGAGATCATATTCAATTATTATTTTGTTTCTTCAAAAAAAGTAATGTCTTTAGGGGTTCTTTTTAAAACCCACAATACACCCAAAACGTCTATAATGCCTACCATAGCTCTTCCTAAGTTAGAATATTTTGATTTCCCTTTAACTCTTTCCCGATGGTTAACATTAACACCTATTACATCAGCATTATATCTCAATGCTAAAATAGTGAAAAAACGATGCATATGATTAAAAAAAGGAAGAGTAGAATATAATTCTTTACTGAATACTCTTATTCCACACCCTGAGTCTGGGTGAGCATCAGAAAATAAAATTCTTCTTATATACCGTGCAAAAATAGATGCAATTTTTTTGCTAAAAGTGTCTTTTCTTTTATGCCTAATACCTGCAACCAAAGTTAATTTACTATTACTTTTAAAATAAGCTTTAATCATTGCAGGTAAATCATTTGGGTCATTTTGTCCATCACCATCAAGTGTAGCAATTAAATCACAATTCGCCTTTAAAATACCTGATCTCATTGCAATTGACTGCCCATAACATTTTTTATGAACAATTAATCTTACTTGTTTCAAATTATTTAAAGCTAAAACTGAATTTCTAGTTTCGTCTTTACTCCCATCATCAACAAAAATTATTTCATGTGAAAAATTCTTAAGTGCTTTATCAATTTCGTAAGCTAATTCTTTTATATTCTGTTCTTCATTCAATACGGGTATAACAACAGAAAGCTCTAATTTTTTTGTTTTGGTTTTCATAAATAAGCTAAAAATTTATTTTATATTTCATAAACTTCATTCAAATAAACCGCAAGTTAAGTATTATGATCTATTTATTTAAAATAGGCTTTATTACATTTATTTTAACTTTTTCTCCCTTAGCTAAATTATAACCTGAGAAACTTTTCAAATTCAAAAACTCACGATTAAAACTTTCCATTATTTTTTTAACCTCCTGCATCGCTTTTTCCTCAACTATAGCAATTGTATTATCTCCTTCAATTAAAACAATTGCTGTTTCTTCAGGTCTAAGTAATAAAGTATCTCTTCCAAGAGCAAACACAAGAGACGGTTCATGATAACCAGTAGCAACAATAGTGTCAGGTTTAATTTCAAAACTTTCTATAAAACTTTCAATTTTTGAAGTAACATGAATTCTGTCAAGATTTGGAAAAATCATTGAAAAAAAAACGATGTTTGATAATCCAGCTAAAATTGCCATTAAATACACAGGAGCAAGCTTTTGTCGTGATAAGTTGAAAAAATAAGTATTGCCAGCAGTAATTGAGGCAAGAATTAGAACTGAAAATAAAATAGCATAAAAAATATTAAAAATATTTGAAGAAAAAATGAATGTGACATAGATAATAGCTAAACCTAAAATTATACTAAATATAAAAACAATAATTCTAAAAACTATGCTTAATTTAGTATAAATATCTCTTCCACTAGGTGGTGAAGACATTCCTAAATAAACTAGTAAAAGTATTCCGGGGTAAATCGGTAATATATAGTGCGGTAATTTTGTTGGTGTTAATTCTAAAATAAACCAAAATGGTAATATCCAAGATATCAAAAATCTTATAAAACGATGATGTTTCCAATCAAAAAGGGCTCTTGTGGCATATGGAACAAACAAAACAATTGGCCATAATGTTAAAAATAAAAGCAATATATAAGTACCAAAAGGCCCCCAATGATTTTCTTGCCCACTCTTGATTTTGTTAATAAAGTCACCTTTAATTGCATTTAAAATTAATGAGCCATCAGTTGCTTTCCATGCTAAATAAACCCATGGAATTGTAATAACAAAAATGATCAAAAATCCCTGATACCATAAGAATAAACGCACCCAGGAAAGGTTCCATTCTTTTTCTACAAATCTATCAAGTATGACTAAACTAACTAATGTAAGAAAAAAAATAAGTGGAGAGATAGGTCCCTTAATAAGAATAGCTAATGCTAAAATAAACCAAAATAATCTTACTAGCCATGCATGATCATTATGTTTGTAAATATTCCAGCTTTCTTTGCCATAATTATATATTTTCAAGAAAATAAGTTGTTGTATAGTGCATAGCATTAAAAGAATACTGTCTGTTTTTGCTTGTTTAATTTCTATAGCAAAACCAAAAATTATGGATAGCAATATGCTTGTAAGCAATGAATAATTAATAGCTGTTGAGAAAGCTACATCAAAATATCTGTATGCAATATTATAAACAAAAGCACTAAAAACTAACGTTAAAGTTATAAAAGCAATAACGTTGGGTATACGATATGAAGTTATACTTTCCTTTCCAAAAATAAAAGCACTCAACGATTGAACCCAATATATTCCAATTGGTTTTTTTGCTCTTAATTCATCTTGGAATTTAATAACAATATAGTTCTGATCCTCCAACATTTGCTTACTAGCTTGTGAAAATCTTGCTTCATCTCTATCTAATGGAGGGATAGACTTTATACCAGGCAAAAGAAAACAAATTACCAAAAATGAAACAATTAGATATTTTAAATATAGTGGGAGCTTTTCAACAAAGTCTCCAAATCCATCAGTAAAAACTATTAATTTTGAATTAATAATAGATAATATTGGAAAATTAAATTTATGCATGAAAACTATTAATAGGAATTATAATTGTTTTTAGGAAATAGCTTAAGATAATAACTTAATTCTTTCAATTGAACTTTGTTAAAGAAAATGAACTTATCACAAATATATAACAAAAGCCCTTCTTTTATATTTATTTGGAAAATAACATGGCCAATAATTATTGCAAATTTAACATTGCCAATTGTTACAGCAACAGACACAGCTGTCATGGGGCGTGAGAAAAGTTCTACTTTTATTGCTGCAATTGCATTAGGTGGTATAGTTTTCAATATAATTTATTTTTCATTAAACTTTCTTCGAATGAGTACAACTGGTCTGGTATCCCAAGATAAAGGTAGAAAAAACGAAGAAGAGATAAAAAAAATTATAAGGTTGACACTAAGTATTGCTATCGCAATTGGTTTTTTAATAATCTGTTCTTCATACCCTTTGATCCAAATTGCAAAAATTTTAATTTCAGGCTCTGAGCAAGCTGAACATTTAATGTCAGAATATATATTTTATAGATCCTTTGCTTCTCCTGCAACATTAATGAATATGGTATTCTTAGGAGTATTTATTGGAATTGGATCTGCAAAATTTGCAATGTTTCAATTAGTATCAATAAGTATATTAAATGCAATTCTAAGTATAGTCTTTGTATTACATTTTAGTTTAGGGGTTTTTGGTGTTGCTTTAGGGACCGTAATAGCTCAATGGGCAGGTTGCTTGTTAAGTATATTTATGCTCATAAGAATTATAAATTATGAACATATAAATTTTAAAACTTTTTTTAAATTTAATTTTTACAATGATAAAAAATTTTATTCAATTTTCAACATTTCAAAAGATCTATTTATAAGAACTTTATGTATTGTTTTTGGTGAATTTATATTAATTAATAATGCTGCAAAATTAAATATGAACTCTTTAGCTGTTATACAAATATATATAGTTTTATTAGGTTTTGTTGCTTATATACTAGATGCCTTTGCACATTCAGCGGAAACACTCTTAGGCCAATCAATTGGCAACAAAGATAAAAGTACTTCTTTAGTAGTAATATTTAAAACATTTATTTTTTCTCTATTGCTAGCAATTGTTTTATCAATTTTAATTTTTTTGATTGGGTTCAATATCTTTGAGACATTTACTTCATTAGATGTAATATTAAATGAATGTAAGAAATTATTTCCTTATTTATTATTATTACCAATTGTTTCCGTTTGGGCATTTATGCTGGATGGATTTTTTATAGGTGCTGCTAAGAGTAAGCCAATGCGGAATTCTACATTACTAGCATTCTGTATCTTTATAATTCTTAATTACTTCATTATGTTGATAAATCCAAATATTCAGTATCTTTGGTTAAGTTATTTAATTTTTCTTCTATTAAGAGGAGTTTTTTTATCATTCTATTTTAACTCTCTTTTTGTATATGATAATTAACTACGAGGAAAAGGTAAATAATATGGAATATGCACAAAATTTAATATTAGATATTAATCCTCAAACAGGACTAACAACAAATTCAAAAAATGTAATTAAATTAAGGTTGTTAAGGAATTCACAATTTGCAAAATGGTTAAGTGAATGTTCTGAAAGTCTCAAAAATTGGATTATTTCTAATAATCTTCAACCAAAACCTGGGTCTATACTGGGAGTGCCAGATAAGGACATGAGGATTATTGAAGTCATAGCAATAATAGGCAACGAAAATAATTTCTGGGATATTTCAAGGATAAATAAACAACTTTCTTCTGGAAACTATCAGATCGAATTTATTTATAATGATAAAAATGAAAGTAAAAACAACCTTGCTATAGCTTGGGCACTAGAAAACTATTTATTTTCTCCATTTAATGCTGAATTAAATAAACCAGAAAAAACAGTAGAGCCCTTAAAATTAGTTTTAAAAAGATCTGAAATTAAAAGTATTGCACCATTACTAAATGGTATTTTCTTGACTAGAGACTTAATTAATTCTCCCGCAAACATTGTTAAACCTAGTATACTTGAGGAATTATGCAAAAAGTTGGCAAAACTGCATAATGCAAAGTTTAAAGTGATAAAAGATGATAATCTCGAAATTAATTTTCCTTTAATTCACACAGTAGGACGTGCAGCTGAGGATAAACCAAGGTTAATTGAAATTTCTCATATTAAAAATAAGTCCTTTCCAAATATCACAATCATAGGAAAGGGAGTTACATTTGACAGCGGTGGCCTTGATTTAAAACCACCTAAAGCAATGGAACTTATGAAAAAGGACATGGGAGGAGCAGCAATAGCAATTGGCCTTGCTCATTCTTTATTTATGGAAAACCTTGATCTAAACCTTCGATTATTAGTTCCAGCAGTTGAAAATGCTGTGTCTAGTAAGTCTATGAGACCTCAGGATATTATTCACTCAAGATCTGGTATTGATGTTGAAATTGGTAATACAGATGCAGAAGGTAGGCTAATCTTAGCAGATACTCTCTTCTATGCAGATGAGAAACCAACAGATCTTATTATAGATTTTGCAACTCTCACTGGAGCAGCCAGAGTTGCTTTAGGAACAGAACTTCCTGCATTATTTTCCAATGATAATGATGCAAGTACAGACATAATTTCGTCTTCAGAAGAAGTTGGAGACCCATTGTTTCGCTTACCATTATATAAACCTTATGAAAGATTTTTAGAAAATAAAAATGGCTCGATTTCTAGTATTGGATCATCGCCATATGGCGGTGCAATTACAGCTGCTTTATTTTTACAAAAGTTTATAAAACCCAATACTTCTTGGATGCACTTGGATATTATGGCTTGGAATTTAAGTTATCAACCTGGAAGGCCTATTGGTGGGGAGGCTATGACATTGAGAGCCTTCCATCATTATTTAAAAAAATTTATAAGAAAACATTAATACCCATTGCTTCTATTTATCTGGTTGGGCGCTTCCAAACCATCAGTTATACATCTCGCTGCATTAACAATTTGATCAATTGAAGTTAATGTATTGGTTTGAGCTGAAACATGTGGCCAAACATAGACATTTTTATGTTCCCAAAAACTATGATCTTTTGGTAAAGGTTCAGTTTCAAATACATCTAAATAGGCATTTTTTATATGAGCCTTATTAATCATTTCTAAAAGATCAGTTTCATTTACGTGGCCACCTCGTCCAGCATTTATGATTGTAGATCCTTTAGGAAGTAATGATAATGTTTCCTTACAAATAATATGCTTTGTTTCACTAGTGAGTGGTAAAAGGCAAACTAAAATGTTACAATCTTTAAGCATTTTGTGAAGCTCTTCTTTTCCAGAATAGCATTCAACGTTTTGGATGTTTTTTTTATTTTTTGACCAACCTTTAATTTTATAACCAAAATTTGTTAGTGATTTAGCAACATGTGATCCAATTGCTCCAATGCCCAATATACCAATTGTCCAGTTATTTCCTGGAATAAAGTTTACTGTTTTCCAAATTTTATTCTTTTGTTGTTCTAAATAATCATTTAGAAAACAAGTTTCCCTCAAAATTTGAAGAGACACCCATCCAGCCATTTGCTTGGACATGTCTTCATCAACCAATCTAATTATTGGAAGTTTGTCAGGCACAACTCCTGGTTTTAATAAATGATCTACACCTTGGCCAAAATTTATTACACCCTTTAGGTTTTGAAATTTTTTAAGAAAACCCTCTGGTGGAAGCCAAACTAGTGCAACGTCAATATCATTTTCTATACAATTATCTTTATTAAAAACCTTAATTTCAGGTGCTTTTTCACTGAAAATTTTTTGCCATGATTTGTATCCTTCAGCATCCCAGTAATAAAGTAAATTTATGTTTTTTTTCATATTTAATAATTTCCAATAATGTCCAAGACTTCTTTGTGGAGGCACTTATTGCTAGATGCAATTATACCACCATCACTTTCAGAATCAATTTTTACTCCATTCCAGTCTGTAACTAAGCCACCGGCCTCTTCTATAATAGGTATTGTTGCTGCTATATCATGCCAAGATAAATTATGTTCTATGACAATATCGATAAAACCAGCTGAGAGTAAAGCAAAGTTG
>MDTB01174972.1_pt1 | contig 18668 bp, 17 predicted proteins | sample 811161 | NCBI WGS metagenome assembly MDTB01 (sample SAMN05326650, study PRJNA326480) | marine metagenome | isolation source: seawater | place: Mediterranean Sea | collected 2009
GTCCATCGCTAATATAAAATCACATATTAAATCATGCGTAAGTGGTCTTGGTGTCTCAACTGACTCTATAGCTAGAGCAATAGATTGGGCCTCAAATGAACCAATTACAACTGGAAGGCATCTTGTGCCTTCAATTTCCTTTAAAATTACAGCATAACTTCTACTTTTAGAATGATATGAAATTTTATTAACATTGACAGGTATCATTATTTTTCTGATAGTTCATCCTTTAATCTTGATATTTTAATTACTGGGCTTGGGTCACTCCTATGATGTATTGCACACCAAAAGCTTAACCAATCACCGTAATGAACCATATGTAAAAAACGCTCTTGGAATGTATTCCCTTTAACTTGAATAGAATCTTGTTTTATATCTTCTTCACTTAGAATATCTCTTGTTATCTCCTGCCTTATTTTAGTTCTATTATTATCAGAAATATCTTTAAGCCATATTAAATGTAAATACTTAAATATTTTTGAATTATTTTCCCAACCGACAATCTCATTATGATTTAATTCCGGGAGTTCATTGTGATATGCCAACATTTTAGAATTTTCACAAATTTGGCCTTTAAGTCGTGTTGCTATAACACCAAGAGAGGATGTATCTGCATAAATAATTGGAATTTTTTTATAAATTCTTTTGGATAAATTATACACTGGGTTTTTTTTATCATCTCTTGAGTATAATCTTCTTACTTCTTTCAGGCTATTAATTGTAGGGTTTAACCAATTATCAATATCCGGAACTATAACACCAATTTTTTCTAATACTTTTATCATTGGAATAAAAGAAAAAGCTAATGCTGCACGAGGTTGCAATCCAGGGGGTATCAATATTAAATCATGTCCTAATTCTTTTATTTTCGCACCTATTTTACCACCAGTTGTGATACTACATATTTGTGCATTCTTTTTAACAGCATCATTTAAAGCTTGAATTGTTTCCTCTGTATTCCCCGAATATGAAGAACAAAGAACAAGCGTTTTTTTATTAACCCAGTTAGGTAGAGAATAACCGCGGCATACAACTATTGGTATATTAATATTTCTTGATTCTAACGCTGACATCACATCACCACCTATCGCTGATCCTCCCATTCCAGCAATTACAACATTTTGAATTTTACTATATTTATTTTTTAGTAATGTTAAATTTCCAAGTTCATTAGCCTCACTGAGGTTTTCAGAAAATTCCCATATTGCTTTGTACATATTTTCTGGATCTAATATTTTTCTTTCCATTAAAAAGTCCTTTTTTCTATTAAATTTGTAAATTTCAGCAGTTCATCTATTTTTATATTATCTATTTGATTCAGATTTTCCCGTGCAGAATTAAAATAAGATCTTGCCATAAATTTAGTGAAATCGATAATCCCATTATCATTAAAAAAAATTCGGGCATTATCAATAATATTTAATGAATTAGATGAATTTATTAATTGCTTCCATCCTTCTGGATCTTTCTTTCTTGCTTTAATAACCATTATAGTCTGTTTACCCTCAAGTAAGTCACTACCAAGGCTTTTACCCATACGTTTTTGGTCGGAGATTATTTCCAATAAGTCATCCTGAATTTGAAATCCTTTTCCTAAGTTTCTACCATATTGATTATATAAAGAGATTATATCCTCATCCATACCGGAATAAATAGGACATAAAATAGATGAAAGAGAAAGTAAAGCACCGGTTTTCTTATCGATCATGTTTAAATATTCACTTTCAGTTATATCATTATTGTTCTCAAATTCTTTGTCCAAGGCTTGACCTTCGCAGATTTCTAAAGTTGCCTTATTAAAATAAATACTTAATTCACTATTTTTTATACTACTCAAAATTATTTGTGATAGAGCGTAAATACCATCGCCAGCTAAGATTGCAGATGACTTATCCCACTTTTCATGAATTGTTTTTTTACCATGTCTCATTGTGTCTTTATCCATTATGTCATCGTGTATTAATGTAAAATTATGTAATAATTCGACTGAAATAGAAAAATTCATAATTATATCTGGGTCAATTTTATTTGCACGTCCAACTAAATGTATTAAGATTGGTCTAAGTCTTTTCCCATTTCCCTTTAAGGAGTATCTTATAGGATTGTACAGATACTTCGGTTTTTCTGGAATCGGAATTTTTTTTATACTTTTATTAACTTCAGCTCTAATAAAATTAATTAAATCATCAAATTTTTTCATTAATGTTCTTCTAATTTTAATTGACCAAATTCCTTAAGCTTATTAAGAATAAGATTCTGAATTTCATCTTTTTTTTCAGTACTATTTGCTTCAAATCTGCATACAATTACTGGCTGTGTATTCGATGCTCTTACCAAACCCCAACCATCTTCAAATTTTATTCTTACACCGTCTATTGTAATGCAATCATACAATGATGAAAAATATTTAACAGCTTCGTCCGTTATTCGAAATTTCTCGCTATCATTTTCTGCCTCCATTCTTAACTCAGGCGTGGAATAGTAAACTGGAATTTCAGATGTAAGCTCTGAAAGTTTTTTATCTGTATTTGAAAGTAGTTGTACTAATCTTGCAGCTACATAAGTTGCATCATCATAACCAAAATAATCATCTGCGAAAAATATATGTCCACTCATTTCACCTCCAAGCTTACAATCTAATTCCATCATCTTTTCCTTTATAAGAGAATGACCAGTTTTCCACATTATTGGATTACCACCATACCTTAGAACCATATCTTCAAGAGACTGTGAACATTTAACATCAAAGAGTATATCTTCACCATTTTTTATAATTTCTGGTAAAAATAATGATAGCAATTGGTCAGACCAAATTATATGTCCATTTTCATCTACAACCCCCACTCGATCTCCATCACCGTCAAATGCAATACCTAAATCATAATTATCTTTTTTAACCTCGTCAACTAAATCCTTCAAATTTTTTTCAACTGTTGGATCAGGATGGTGATTTGGAAAAGAAGAATCTGGATCGCAAAATAATTCTTTTACTTCAATCCCTAGCGCTCTGAAAATTTGAGGAGAGTTAATTGATGCAGTTGCATTACCACAGTCCATCACTAGCTTTATTGGTTTTCTAATATTTATTTTTTCAACTATCATATCTTGATATTTTTTCAAAATCTTAAATCGTGCCTCTGAGCCCTCTCCTTTTTCATAATCATTAATTTTTATAATATTATACAGGTTTTGAATCTCTACTCCAAAATATGGTTTTTTATCTAAAGAAAATTTAAATCCATTATATTCAGGTGGATTGTGACTACCAGTTATTTGAACTGCTGCAAAAATATCTAGTTCAAACATCGAGTAATAATTTACAGGGGTAGGAATTATCCCAAGGTTAATTATATCTATGCCTGTATCTAAAATGCCTTTTTTAAAGCAATTAATCAAATTTGGCGTTGTGCTCCTTATATCACCACTAATTGCTACTTCTTGGCCCCCTTTCCTTTTAACAATAGTACCAAAAGCTTTCCCCAGTTTAATAACTATATGATCTGGAAAATCTTTTTCTACATTACCTCTTATATCATATTCTCTAAAAATGTCTGAGTTTAATTCCTGCATTTAATTCCCCTAATAATTGCAATAAATAGATTAAAAAATACGAAACCTATTTTTGACTTTTTCAAATAATTTACTTTATTTTTAATTGTTTGATAGATAATTAGATATTCTTTTGAGAGCACTTTTAACATAGGTTTTTGGCCCTCCATATCCTAGGCGAATATAACCTTCTAATCCGTGCCATTTGCCAGCTGTAAGAAGTACACTTTTTTTATCTCTTAATGAAAAAACAAAATCCTCAGATAGAATATTTTTATTTAATTTTGCAAAAATCATAGCCGCCGCATCAGGCATTGTTATGGTTAAGTCAGGAATATTTTTTGACCATTTATCTATAATTTTAAAATTATCAATCAAATGATTTCTAGTTCTTTTTAAAATTCTTTCTCTTCTATCACTACCAAGAATAGTAGATGCAATCCAGTCACTCATAATTGGAATACTTATCACAGTATAATCATGCAAAGACCAGGCTTTTTGAATATATTCCTCAGCTCCAATTGTCCAGCCCAATCTCAAACCAGGTAAACTATATGCTTTACTTAATCCTCCATTAACTATAGTTTTTTTTGTTACTCCTGCAAATGAGCGACATTCTATACCATTTAATTCAGATCCTCTATAAACCTCATCAGATAAAATCCAACATTCATATTCGTTGGAAATATTTACAATTTCATTATAAACATAATCAGACATTATAGAACCAGTTGGGTTATTTGGATTACAAACCACAAGCATCTTAGTTTTTATAGATATCAAGGCTTTTAATTCATCTATATCCCATTGCCAACCAAGGTTTGGTCTTAAAGGTAATTCTTTTACTCTAATTCCTAAACTTCTAGATAAATGAGCAATTTGTAAATAGTTGGGAGTCATATAAATTATTTCATCACCTTGTTCTAGGTTCGTAAGGACTGATAAAAAATTTGCTTCTGCAGATCCTGAAGTGACAAGAATATTATCTCTAGAAATATTTGATCCATAAATAGCTGCTATTCTATCTCTTAGTTTCACAGTACCGTTTGTATAACCATAAGACAGCTCCATTTCTAATAGCTTTTTACGCTCGTCTAACGTTAAAATTTCTGTTAACTTTAATGGATGAACCCCACTTTCAGATAGATTGAAATCAACTTTATTTTCGTATAAAGATTGATTTCTTTCTAGATCGAAAATTTCAAATTTCATTTCTACTTTTTAAATATAATTCAAAAATTTTACTTGCTATACTGACATCCTGAACTGCGACTCCAGTAAGATCTGCTATTGTAATATCATTTTCATGTTTTCTTCCCATAGATGTTTTATCTAATATACTACCTAATTCTACTATATCATTTATGCATATATCACCTTCATAAAGAGAATGGTATATTTCACCTCTATGTTTACATTGCTCTATACTATCTGCAATGATTAAATCTGCCGAAGAAAGAACTCCAGGACCTAATTCTCTTTTCAATTTAGTATCTGCGCCTAATGCAGTTATGTGCATTCCTGGTTTTAAATGCTCTTTTAAAAAAAGGGGTTTATTACTAGATGTTGCCATAATGATTATATTACAAATATCACTTAATTTTGATATTGAAGAGGCAATTTTAGCATTAAAACCAAGTTCTTCAATTGATTTTTTATATCTTTTTAAATGCTCTGGGTTTCTACCCCAGATCATTACATCTCTACAAAGTGTATAGTCCAAAAGATATTTTAATTGAAGTCTTGCTTGTATTCCATTTCCAATTATTCCAATTGATTTGATATCATTTGAAAATTGTTCCGCACATATTTTCCCAGCAATTGCTGTTCTAACATCAGTTAGATATCCATCATCTAATAAGATTGATTCTACTTTCCCTGATTTTTGATTAAATAATAACATTATTCCCTGTGAGTTAGATAATCCAATATCGTTATTCTCAGGAAAACCTGAAGCTATTTTTATAACATAATATTTTTCATTTATTATATATCCATATTTTATATGCACCTCTCCAGGAGGTTCTTTAAATAATAGCTCACCTACTGGTGGAATAACCGCCTGCTTATTAGAATAAGAGATGAATCCTTTCTTTACTCTATTTTCAAATTGATTTTTATTTAAAAGTTCAACTATTTCAGGTTTGGTGATTATATACAATAAAAAGACTCAGTTTATGAAATTATTTCTTCAATCCTTTTTAACACGGAATTATCAATTTTATCCATATAGCCCAAGGTTTTCAAATTCTGCTTTAATTGGCTTGTTTTTGATGCACCCAATATAACAGTGCTAACATTTTTATTTTTTAAGCACCAACACAAAGAAATATTTACAAGAGGTACCTCAATTTCTTCAGATAATTCTTTTAATTTTTTTACTATATTATGTCTTTCAGAAAACTCGTCAGATTCAAAATTATCTTTGATAAATTTATAGTTTTTTAAACTAGTTCTTGTATTTTTTGGAGATTTTCCAATATACTTGCCAGTCAAGAGGCCTGAACATAAAGGACTCCATATAGTAGTTCCTAATTGATGCTTTTTGAATAATGGTAAAAATTCTTTTTCAATTTTAATCCTATTAAACATATTGTATTCTGGCTGTTCCATTGATGGAGGTGTCAAGTTTAGCTCTTTGGCTATCTTATAGGCCTCTGCAATTTGATCATAACTCCATTCAGATGTGCCCCAATAACAAATTTTACCTTGTAAAATCAGAGTATGCATAGCTCTAACAGTTTCTTCAATAGGTGTGTCTGGATCGGGTCTATGACAGAAAAATAAATCTAAATATTCTACTCTTAATCTCTTTAATGCAGCATGACAAGCATCCATAATATGTTTATGACTTAGGCCATTCTGGGTTGGCTTTTGTCCGCCCCAAAAAACTTTGCTTGATACAATATAAGTATCTCGTCCCCATCCTAAATCCTTTATAGACTTTCCCATCAACTTCTCTGACTCTCCCGAAGCATATGCTTCAGCATTATCAAAGAAATTAATTCCGCTATCATAAGCTAATTTTAACATTTGTGTTACTTTTTTTTGCCCGATTTGAAAGGAGAATGTTACCCATGAGCCATAAGATAATTCACTTACTTTTAATCCTGTTTTCCCTAAACGTCTGTAATTCATTTTATACACCCTCAAAATTTTTTAAAATTTAGAGAAGATAATACAATTCTAAAAAAGTAAATGTTAAAAACCCTACTATTTTAATAGAAAGGTTTTTAATATTTTCTTTTCTTAAATAACTAAATAAATTTCAGAATGAAATTTTTTCTCCACTTATTGACCCGTCACTATTATAGTTTTGAATTGTTTTGGAGAAATAGTCACAATACTTTTTTACCGTACCATTATCGTAATATGTTATTTCATATAAATTTCTACCCTGACTATCATAATTCCACTCCTCTATAACTGTACCAGATTTACTGTATGTTGACCAATTTCCAATTTTTTTCCCATCTTTATATTCGCCCTCCTTTTCTTTTTCAGTTTCTGAAAACCATTTGACCCATCTTCCATCAAGTTTTCCATTTTTTTTATTTATCTCTGTATAACCAATACCATTATGAATAATTAAGAATTCTTTAATCTTTTTACCATTATTATATAAAATCTCTTGAATTTTCTTTCCATTTTTATCCCATGAAAAGTGAGTATTTGAGCGCTTTCCATTTAAATACTCGCTCTTATATTTGACTTTTTTACTAGAAAACCACCCATTCCACTCACCACTCTTCTTCCCATTCTTGTAAAAGCCTTCTTCTGCTTTCTGTCCATTTACATACCAGTGAGTCCAAAGTCCATGAAGAACACCTTTTGTTTTATGATATTCGATAATACCATTTTCATCTCTCAAAACATGATATTCACTTATGATATCACCATTTTTATATTCAATACTTTTTAAAACTCTTCCGTTTTGATCTAATTCAGTATAAACACCTGTTGCTCCACCATTTATGAACTTTGCACTATATTTTTTTTCACCATTCAGATACCATCCATCCCAGTTACCATTTTTTTTACCACCTTTATAAAACCCTTCTTCTTTTTTTTTACCATTTGAATACCAACTAATATAGGAACCAGATAATTTTCCTTTATATTTATTAATTTCTGTATAAGCTTGTCCTTGATAGACTACTAAATATTCAGAGACTGGATTCCCTTGTACATAATTAATGTCCTTTATCAATTTTCCTTCTATATTCCATTCAGTATAGGATCCATGTTTTTTGTTATTTTTATAATTTATTTCTCGTTTCTTCTGTCCATTATTAAACCATGAGATCCAGGGGCTCTTTTTTTTACCTTTTTCGTAAAAACCAGATTCTTTCTTATTTCCATCAGCATACCACAAACACCACTCTCCATTCCACGGTAGGGATTCTTTGTAAGTAATTTTGGCATTTTGATTACCACTAGGAGAAAAGAATGTTGTTAAGCCGTTACGCTTACCACTATCAAACGTGACTTCTTCTTTTAATTTTCCATTAGAGTCCCAAATCATCCATTTACCATCTTTAATTAAGTTCCCGTGAGCATCATAACCTAAAACTAAACCATCTTCACTTTTTTTCCCAGTCTGTTCATTAAAAGACGTAAACGATCCATGGGGGGATCCATTTTTATAAAACTGTTTTGAAGATAAAAAACCATTAATGTTCCAAAATGTCCATAACCCATCTAAACTTCCATTTTTTATTGACCCATGAGCTGCCGTATGACTAATAAGTGTATCATTAAAAGAGTTTGCTACGATATAGGTTCCATCCAATTGTTTAAGAGTATTTTTATTTTTAAATGTTTCATGACTGATTTTTTTACCTAAATGCTTTTTCCCATTTAAATCCCAAAAAGCCCAATTCCCTTTTTCATTACCATTATTATCATAATATCCTTCTTCTACCTTCCTACCATTTGTCTTCCAATAGGTCCACAAACCATTAATTCCTTTCTTAGGAACTTTTTTTAATAACTTTCTAGGGTTATGTCCTATACCATTTTTATAACTACCTGCACTTGCAATTTTTCCATTTTCATAAAAAAACTTCCAACGACCAAACATTAAATCATATCGGTAAGTTCCATTAACTTTTTGTTCACCATTAGGCCACCATTCATAATATTTACCCCAGGCTAAGCCATCAACATAATTAGTTTGTTGAACTAAATTTCCAGTCTCCTCTGAAATAATGAAAGCAGTTCCAGAAAAAGGAGTATTTGATTCACCATGATACCAAAATTGATCTTTAAGTACCAACTCAGAAGCCGGAACTTTGATTCTTGCAATCAACGAAGAAAACAGGAAAATAAATAAAATGATGCTTTTTCTCAACATAATGAAATCTAATAAAACCAAAATAAAGGTAAAATAATGTTTTTTATTTATTATAGGATTAATTACAGTTTTGAAAGCTCTTGTAAGTTACTTTCTAAATTCTCCAAAAGAGCTTGATCTTTATATGGCTCAGAATTAATAAATGAATCAATATCTTTACCTGTTACAGTTAAAGCTTCATTAAATTTCTCTTTTGCTATTTTTTTTTCTCCATTTTTGAAATATGATAAAGCTAAATAAAAATTCTGTACTCTGATTACCTTTAATTTTTTGAAGCTTTCAATAGATTTCTTATGGTTTTCTAACCAAAAATAACACAATCCCTCAACTCCAAATAATAAGTCGTGAGAAAAAGGATCAAGCCTCATGGCTCTTTTTATCTCTAACAAAGCTTTACTAAATTCACTAAAATATATTAACATAGTAGCATATCTTGAAATTATGTAAACATCACTCGGACAGAGCTCCCTTGCTTTTTCAAAGTGATATTTACCAAGGTCATGATCCCTTTCAAACCATAGTTTTATTGCGCCCATGACTCTGTGTACTTCTGGCTCATTAGGGTCAAGTTCCAATGCTAAGTTTGCAGATTTCATTACTTTCTCAAATATGCCAGGATCAGGAGAGTCTTCCCAGTCAGCAAGATTTCCTAATGAACATGCTCTCCAAGCATGTGCTCTTGCATAGGATGGCTCTGCTTCAATAGCTTTTTCAAATAGTTTTACAGCGTTTTCAGTATTTTCTTTAATAACATTACCTTTTTTTGCATACTCAAGACCTTTTAATACTAAATCATATGCGTCCATATTTTCAGGTCGCTTTATGTTGAGTATATTTAATGAATCTGCTTCTACTCTCCCAACAATTGTTGCTACAATTCTCTCAGCAATTTTGTCTTGTACATCAAAAATCTCGTCAGCTGATAAATCAAAATTATCTGACCAAATTGATACCTCATTATTCGTTGATACTAAATTTGCATTTATTCGCATTCTGTTTCCCAATTTTCTGACGCTACCATGTATTAAATACTTAACTCCCAAGTCCTCTCCTATCTCCTTGAATGTTTTTTTCTTTTCTTTAAATGCAAAACTAGCATGACTAGAAATAACAACTAATTTGTTAAATCTTGAAAGCATAGATAATAGATCTTCCGAAAAACCCTCACAAAAATATTCTTGTTCTTCATCGTTACTCAGGTTTTTAAAAAATAACACAGCGACTGAACCTGGCTCTGCTTCTTTAATTTTAATTTTAATTTCATCCGAATCTTGAGTGAACCTTGGAGTACCTTTATTTTCAAGAACATGAAATGCTTTTATTGGAAATTCAATGTTTTTTAAATCCAATTGACCTGCATCCTCAAATGAGACCATTATTTTTCGATTAATCATATCAAAAACAGTTTGAGATATACAAATCCCTGAAGGTTTTGCAGATGCCTCTAATCTTGCAGCAATATTAACAGCATCTCCAAATAAATTATTATCTGTCACCATAACATCACCGATGTTGATACCAACTCGGAAAGTCATTTGATCAGATTCTAGTTTATCTTGATTCATGGTACGCATCTTTAATTGCGTCGCGATAGCAGCTTCTGCTGCTTTAATCGGGCTAGAAAATTCAGCAATAACACTATCCCCTGCACTACCAAAAATTATTCCTTGATGTTCATCGATAATAGTATCGATTACAGTACGCCTCTCTTTTAAAATTTGTAATGTCTTAACTTCATCCATACCCATCATTTTACTAAAGCCAACAACATCAGAAGCAAAAATTGTAGCAAGCTTTCTTTCCATGATATTTTCCTTTTTATATTTTAGTTTTAGAATAAATAAAAATAATTTATTAGTAATAAATATTAGTTTTAATTTATAAAATATTACTGTTAATTATGGATATTTACTACGACCCAATCTATACGAATGGAATTGATGATAAATCAAGGTTTCCGAAAGAACGATACCAACTTATCTATAACGAAATAGTTAATTCTAACTACAAAAATTATATTAATTTTATACATCCAGAAGAAGCAAAGATAAATGACATACTTTTAGCGCACGACTCAGTTTATGTAGAAAAATTTTTCAATAATAAGTTAGATATGAAAGAAAAAAGAAAAATTGGGTTACTTCCTTGGAATAATAATATTTTTGAACGCACATTAAAAATTATGGGTGGCAGTATCGGAGCACTTAAATCATCAATAAATTCTTCTATTTCAGCAAATATGGCTGGTGGAACTCATCATGCATTTTATAACTATGGAGCTGGTTATTGCATTTTTAATGACATCGCAGTTTGTACTCGAATCGCAACACGAGACTTTAATCTGAAAAATATAATAATAATAGATCTGGATGTTCACCAAGGCGATGGCACTGCATCAATCCTCCAATATGATGATAACCTATTTACTTTTTCTATGCATTGTGAAAAAAACTATCCTCTTAAAAAAGAAAAAAGTAATCTTGATATTAATCTAAAAAAAGGAACTAAAAATGATGAATATCTAGGTTTACTAAAAAAAAATCTTCAAAAACTGCAAGATATCAAAAGTGATATAATATTCTTTCAGGCTGGTGTTGATTCACTAGATTCTGATAACCTAGGTTATCTTTTACTTGATCACAATGGTCTAAAAGATCGAAATGAATTGGTTCTTAATTTTGCAAAGAGAAGAGGAAACCCTATTGTCGTTTTTATGGGGGGTGGCTATTCTAAACCAATTAAGCATACTGTTACAGCTTTTAAAGAATTGTTTATACAATGCGCACTATTTTCTTTATAAATATTTTTAAATTATTTTTTTTACTAAGCTATCTGCAGATGTGATTGCACCATCAATTTTCCCTTTACCAAAAGCATCTCCGCAAAGTCCTAATTTAAGTTTACTATTCAAGTAATTTTCAATTCCTGATGAGGCCTCAGAGTAAGCATACTTCCAAAAATGCATCGAGAGATTTTTTAAATTTTCTATCCCAAATAATTCCAGTTTCTTTTTTATTGAAATTATTATTTGATCTTTTTTTTGAACCATTAATTGATTCGTAAAAGAAGTAGAGGTATTTATTGTATATATATTATTTATATTCCGAAGACCTTTTAAAGTATTATTACATATCCAAGAAAAATCTTCATTAGGCTTACTTACTATATTCCTATTTATCGCATCACATGCACACATTATCGTAAAAAAGGATTTATAATTAAGTTTTGGTAAATCCTTAATTTCCGAATCAAGATTACTTTCTTTAAAAAGTTGAATATTTTGATGAATTGGAATTGATGAGATTAAAAATCTAGATTTAAATACAGCTAAATCCGTTTTAATTGACCAACTGGGGGTATTCTTTTGTATTCTAATTACTTTTGTGTTTGTAAGTACAGGTACGTTCATAGAAAAATATTGAGGTACTTTATTCATTCCATAAGGAGCAATATATACTTTCTTAGCTTTTTCTATCTCTACAAGGTTTAATATCTTATTTTTTTCAAGATCTTTTAGAATATTTTTAACTAAATTTGTTTTAGGATTTATATATTGACATCCATAATCAACAATATTGTTTGAAATCGGTTTTGTCGAGCATCTTCCTCCAATTCCACGACTTTTTTCTAGGATTAAAACACTTTTGCCATGTTTAATTAATCTTGAAGCAGCATAAGACCCTGAAAGTCCAGCTCCAATAATAATAAAATCAAAAATCATGTTTAGTTTTCCATTGAAAAAATTTTCTTCACAGCCTGTTTTCCAGATTTAATAGCACCTTCAATACTCCCATTAGTGGTATATTCACCAGCAAAAATTATTTTATTATTGTCTTCAATTTTTTTTTCAAAATGCCCCGAATTTTGAGTTATGGTAGCTTTTTCTAAGTTAAAATATTTTAAAAATATAAAATCAGATTCTTTTGCTCGATAAAAATTTGATAGTTTTAATTTTACAATCGGTATCAAATCATCTTTCCCAAAATCAGTACTAATAATTGAAATTGATAACAGTGAATCTCCATTAATTGAATATGCCTTAGATATTGAAGTAAGAACTGCAATATTATTTATTAAATCATCATGGGGAAATAAATTGATATAATTTGAATTTTTAATTTTAATTGAAGTACTAAAATACATAGTTTTTACAGAATTTGATCTGAAGGTTTTTTCATCTTCTAAAAACTTATCAAGGCTTCCGGTTAAAACTATATGCTTAGCTTTTAGTATTTGTTTATCATCTAAAATTATTTCGCCGTTATTATCAATTTTTGATACTTTTTTATTAAAAAGTATTGACCCTTTATCTAATTTATTATAGATCTGATTGGGTATTTCTTGCATACCATTTTTAGGCAACGCTGCATAGCCTTTGTTAAAATTTGAAAAAACAAATTTAAAAAATTTTGAAGATGTCTCAAGTTTATTTTCCAAAAATATACCAGAAAAGAAAGGCTTGAAGAAACATTTGATTATTTTTTCTGAAAATCCGTATTCTTCAATAAATTCTAATGTTGTATTCTCTTTTGTATTATCCCTATCAATTGAATACCCTTTCAGTGAATATTTTAATTTTAATATATTAAGTTTGTCTTTTAATGTGGATAAACCAGAAAATAATGTATATAGTATCTTAGTTGGATCTCTAATCGGATCCGAGAAAATTTTAAATGAATTATTATCATAAATTAATGCACCAGGTTTAAAAAGATTAAGTTTTAACTCTTTCATATTTAAATAACTATTGGTATTTATATAACTTGTGTTATACACTTGAAAACCTAAATCAAAGATATAGCCATTCTCTTTAATTGATCCTACCTTCCCACCAACTCTATTCGATTTTTCAATTATAATAAAATCTTTATTCAATTTTTTACATTCGTATGCACAAGCAAGGCCTGATAACCCAGCTCCAACAATTATAATTTCAAATTCTTTTTTCATAAATTATTTTTTAATAACTAGTCTTTTGAATGCCAATGTGCTACATATATGAGAACAAATTGGAGTGGAAGCCTTAACCATGCAGTGTATGGAGAAATACTTAAAGCCTGTCCATTGGTTATTGCTAGATATATATTTGCGGGATATACCGCAATTAGTAATAAAATTATTAACCAAGATATAATAAATCGTATTCGTTTAAATACTAATAAAGAGCCAAATAAAATTTCAAAAAAACCACTTATATAAACTAATTCTAATTTAAAGGGAATTATAGGTGGTACAATTTGCACATAGAACTCTGAGAAAAAAAAGTGACTTATTCCAATTATGACATAAAAGATACTCATGAAATAAACACTATATACTTTAATCCTATAATTAATGATTAGACTACCATTTTTATAAATTATCAGCAAGTTTCCAGAAGTATAAAGTCATGATGGTTCTGTAAGGTTTCCATATTTCTGATCGAGACAACATTTCATTTGATGATGGAACATTTTCTAATTTGAAGTACTCCTGAAATCCTTTCTGAACACCTAAATCTCCAGTAGGAAAAACATCTAATCTATTCAAAGTAAAGATTAAGAACATTTGCGCTGTCCATGGCCCCACACCTTTAATTTTTATAAGTTGTTCAATGATTTCTTTATTATTGTATTTATTAATATTGTTATAATCAAATGTACCTTTGATAAACGCTCTAGAAATATTTTTCAAGTATTTTGCTTTAGGAGTAGAAAGTCCTGCAGAGCGAAAATCTTCATGCCTTACTGATAAGATGTCTTCAGGTGTAGGATAATCTGTATCGGGGAAAAGTAATAAAAACCTATTTAAAATAGTTTGCGCTGCTTTACCATTCAATTGCTGGAAAATAATATTTCTAGTAAGCGATTTAAAATAATTATTAACAGGCTTCAAATCTTCAATTATAAAGTTATTTAATAAAATTTTTACTTCTGGATCCTGTTTTTTTAGTTGATTGATTGCTTGTTTTATCACGAAATAATATTCTATCTTTAAATTAAAAATTCGGTAGGTATTTTTTATGCCAACTAGTTTCTTTTTGATAAGCACTGGCAATTGATATTATGTTCCCCTCTTTATACAAATCACCAATAAAACTAATACTTGATGGTAAACCAAACTCATCAAATCCATTTGGAATTACAATGCATGGATGGCCTGTCAAATTAGTTCTTAATAAATTATCACCCCAAAAAGAAGGAGAAACATACAAATCTATTTTCTGAAATAAATTTCTCATTTTATCATTTAATAAAACTCTTGCTCTATTTGCTTATATGTATTCAACAGCAGGAATATACCTTGCCCGTCTAAAAGTATTTGGCCATGACATTTTTTCTTGACAAACTAACTCCTCATCCCTGTTATTTCTAGTTAATTTATCAAAAGTTGCTGTAGCTGATCCTGGACCTGCAGAGCTTCCACTAGAACCTTGACTGGGGCTCCACGGGTTTCTAGTTTTACCGCCAAACCATACATCCCCCCATGTTAGGGCACCTAGAGCTAACTTTGCGATTAAAACAGCACCACTTTCTTCTAATTTTTGTAATACCGTAGCTGTCTCATTAATAATTTGTTCTTTATGTGTATTTGCACCCCATGTAGTCTTATAACTCCTAACTGACAGGAGGTCTTTAACTCCATAAGGTATTCCATGTAGAGGCCCACGATAAAAACCATTCTGAATTTCAATATCAGCTTTTTTAGCTTGCTTTAAAGCCATTTTTTCTGTGATTGTAATAACGCACTCTAGTTGAGAACCAAATTTTCTTAGTCTGTTTATATACATCTTTGTTAAATCTTCAGATTTAATCTTCTTTGTTCTTATTAAATAGGATAATTGGTCAATAGTGTAAAATGCACATATCTCTATGTTGAAAGGCTTATTTACTTTAGATTCTTCAAATTTGTAATTACTGATACCTTTTGGTATTTGATGGCCATTCACAAGTCGGTTAAAATGCAGAGGTAGTGGAATAGAGTTAGATAAATTTAAGGACCGAATTGATTCGTATTTATCTTTTAATAAAATTAAATCTGGGAGCAAAGAATCGCGTTCACTTTGACTAAAATATAAACCAATAAGATTTTCCGTTCCGATTAAATCTCTTTTTAATTTATTTTTTTTTGTTTTACATGAGAAAATTATAATAGATATAAATATTAAGACCTTTAACCTCATATGTTTTTCTCCCTTTTTATTTATTTAAAAATTTAATAACTAATTGATCTCGATCTGAGGTAATGGTCTTTGTATACAGAAACACTCATTAATGTCTGTATCATATTTAACTATAAATGGTTTATACCAAGTTGTAAAATTTCTTTTAATATTTAAGTTAATAAAGCTTGCTTGATTATTATCTATAATACAAACTTTCCTAAAATCAGGCTGAATATCATATTTTCCTAAATATGAAGGATTAATATTCCCATCATAAACAATATCAGGTGGATTTCTAAAGAATTTGTAAAATAATATTCTACCTACAAAATTTTTTAATTCTGGAATTCTATTTCCTCCTCTTAAAATGTTATCATGGATGTAAATAGAGGAAGAATATGGAGAATACTCAGTGTCTTTAGTTGTTAACCCTGTAATTAGGTAACTTAAAATAGAAACACCATAAGTTTTGTTATCCATAATACTATTATTAAATATCTCAACATTTTCTGTTGCTAAAAGAAAGATTCCAGATCCAGATGGAATTAAATAGCTTGAATTCTCAATTTTAGATCTATTTTTAAAATTATTATTTTTAATAATATTATCAAATAATCTTATTTTTTTTGATTTAGATATTGATAAATCAGGTAGACTCATTAGTGCAATACCTCCGGCATTATCAAAAATATTATTACTATGAACATCTATCAAAGAGGAGTTAACAATCTTAACTCCTATTGAATTTTCCATAAACTCACTAAACCTAACTACTCCATTTATAGATTCAGATATTAATAATCCACAGTTAATTGCAGAATTAAATAAGCAATCTTGAATAATAAAATTTGTACAATGTTTTAAGGACAAACTATTTTGATCCTTTTTCTCTACTTTTTTTTGATTTAACATTATTCTCAATTCTCTTAATTCTATTCCATTTACTTTATCAAACACAATAGCATCTTGTTTATATCCTTGAATAGAAAAATCTTGAAAAACTATATTCTGACAGTTTTTTATTATGATCCCTTCCGTTCCACTTATTTGTTTATTAAATGAAATAATAGTATTACTTATTCCTGAACCCTTAATAGTAAGATTGTTTTTATTCTCTAATGATATAGTTCCGAGCATTGAAAAAAAACCTGGTTCAATTAGTACTGTATCACCGTCCTGAGCGAGAATTAATTCTAATTGTAAATCTTTTTCGAATTGAGAAAAACATATTGAACATATTGAAAAAATAGAAATAAATAAATGTCTCATATAAACTAAATAAGATTTTGTTATCATTTACATAATACTATTTGAGGTGTAATTTAATAAGACACCGCAAATCCAAGCGCCATATGTGCCTAAAGCATAACCTAATACTGCCAATAAAACACCCACAGGAGCTAATGAGGGATGAAAGGCAGATGCCACAATAGGTGCTGAAGCTGCACCGCCCACATTTGCTTGACTTCCAACTGCTAAAAAAAAGAAAGGAGCTTTAATCCATTTTCCAATAATTATTAATATGACTACGTGAATAAGCATCCAGATTAACCCCATTAAAAATAAACTAGGCTTATTAAATATTGCCATAATATCCATTTTCATACCTATAGTTGTAATCAAGATATATAGAAAAACACTACCAATCCTCGATGCTCCAACACCTTCTAAATTTTTTAATTTTGTGAAAGAAAGTAATAATGCAATTGAGGTAGATATTACTATGATCCAAAAAAATCCAGAGGTCAAACTAAATTTAGAAAGACCTGGTGCATTTATTTTTATATAAGGTGTAATTACATCTGATCCTAGATGCGCTATCGCAGTTATGCCAAAACAAACTGCCAATAATTGAATAGTATCTATGAAGTCTGGAATTTTAGTAATCTGGGATTGATAATTTTCTATTTTTTCTTTTACATTTTTTATCGCAGATGTATCAGCTTGAAACCAATTATCAATTTTTCCACTATTTCCAGAGCCATAAAGCAAGAATGCCATCCAAATATTTGCTACAATCACATCTACAGCAATCATAGATGAGAATATTGAATCTCCTACTTTAAAAATCTCTTTCATTGCTGCCTGATTAGCTCCACCGCCTATCCAACTTCCTGCTATCGTTGACATTCCTCTCCAGACAGCGTCCGGACCATTTCCACCAATTGTTTCAGGAAAAAATATTGATATTAAAAAAATACTAATCGGCCCTCCAATTATAATTCCAATACTACCTGCTAAAAACATAATTATTGCTTTTGAACCTAACTTTTTTATCTCTGGTATATTTATGCTTATTGTTAATAAGACCAGGCTTGAAGGCAAAAGATACCTAGATGCCACAAAATAAAGTTTTGAATTTTCTCCACTGATAATTCCAAAAGTGTTTAGAGTAGAAGGTAAAAAGTAGCATAAGAGAAGAGCAGGAAAGATACTGTAAAAACTTTTCCAAAAAGGCCTCTCACTTTTAGAAGTTGTAAAAACAAATGATAATATCCCTAACAGAATACCTAAAATAATTGCATCATTTGTAATTAGTGGTTTATCCATATTGTAAATTAAGATAAACCTGGTATAGTATAATATTTACTTTTTAACGGCGGCTATTTAACTTGGCAA
>MDTB01049382.1_pt1 | contig 18667 bp, 12 predicted proteins | sample 811161 | NCBI WGS metagenome assembly MDTB01 (sample SAMN05326650, study PRJNA326480) | marine metagenome | isolation source: seawater | place: Mediterranean Sea | collected 2009
GAACCTCCTGGTCCGTAGCCAAGCGCTCTATCCAGTTGAGCTACAGGCGCATTTTTAATTTTATTTAATTATAGTATATTAATTTTTAGTGTATTTTAAACATAAGACAAATTTTAAATTTTATGGGCGATAAATCAAAGGAAGTCGTTATTGTTGGTGCAGTAAGAACACCAATAGGGATTTACAAAGGTTCACTAAAGCAAATAAAGGCTGATCAATTGGGATCAATAGTTATCAAAGGAGTTTTGCAAAGATCTAAATTCGATAAAAACGAAGTTGATGAAGTAATTATGGGCCAAGTATTAACTGCTGGTAATGGACAAAACCCAGCAAGACAAGCTTCAATAAATGCTGGCATACCTATTTCAAAACCAGCTTATATAGTTAATCAAGTGTGTGGTTCTGGACTAAGATCAGTTATTTCTGGCTATCAATCTATTAAATTGGGAGCAGCAAAAAATGTAATTTCTGGAGGTCAAGAAAATATGTCAATCTCTCCTCATTCAATCTTTTATAGAGATGAAAAAAAAATTTCAGAAAATGAGCTGTTGGATACCATGATTAATGATGGATTAATGGATGCTTTCAACAATTATCACATGGGTGTAACAGCAGAAAATATTGCAAAAAAGTTTAATATATCAAGAGAAGAACAAGATGAATTTGCTTTAGACTCTCAAAAAAAAACAGAAGCAGCGATTATTAAGAATAAATTTGAGGATGAACTGATTAAAATAAATAAAGACGGAAAAATTTTAGACAAGGATGAACACCCAAGGTTAGATTTAAAGTTAGCTGATTTAAAAAAATTAAAAGCTGTCTTTAAAGAAGGTGGAACTGTAACAGCGGGAAACTCTTCTGGAATAAATGATGGAGCTGCAGCTTTATTATTAACCACTTTGGAGGAAACAAAAAAAAAATCTATTACTCCACTAGCTAAAATAGTTTCTTGGGCTTCAGTAGGAGTAGATCCAGCTTTTATGGGTTTAGGGCCCATAGAGGCTGTTCATAAAGCGGTTAAAAAAGCAAACTGGAATTTAGATGAAATTGATTTATTTGAAATCAATGAAGCTTTTGCAGCTCAAAGTATAGCTGTAATTCATGAATTGGGTATTGACAAAAAAAAAGTAAATGTAAATGGTGGTGCAATTGCTTTAGGACATCCCATTGGAGCTTCAGGAGCTAGAATATTAGTTACATTAATACATGAGATGAAAAGACAAAATAAAAAAAAAGGTTGTGCAACACTTTGTATAGGTGGAGGAATGGGAATAGCCCTATGTGTTGAAAAAATTTAGGAATTTATCTTACCGAACTTTTCCTCTAATAAAATTTTTTGTATCCATATTTTAGCGTCAATATATGTGCTCACTTTTGGTTGAATTAGTATATTTAATAACTTTTTAATCATTTTTAGAGTGTGTTCTTAAAGAGTGTCAAAAAGTTGAACAGAATGTGTTAAAATTTTAAAATAAGTGTATTTTTATGGTGTATAAAACAAAAAACAAATGACTGAAAAATTATTAGTTCCTGACATAGGTGACTTTGAAAATGTAGAAGTAATTGAACTTCTAGTGAAAGAGGGTCAAGAAATTAAAAAAAATGATCCTGTGGTTACCATAGAGAGTGATAAATCAAGCGTTGAAATACCATCAATATTTTCAGGAATAATAGAATCTATCAAAGTAAAAGTTGGTGATAAAGTTTCAAAAGGTGATTTGATTCTTAATATAATTAACTCTAAACAATCATCCTCTGAAACTAAAATTGTTCCAAAAGATACAGAAAATTTAATAATAGAGGCAGAAAAAGCATTAAATAAAGTTCAAGACCAAAAACCACAATTAAAAAAAAAAGAAAAACCAGAAATGATTCAAGTCGTCAAAGATGGTGATCTAGACTCATTAGAAACTAATGAGTGGCTTGATTCTCTATCAGAAGTGATAGAAAAAGATGGTAATCAAAGAGCTCATTATTTAATTAAACAATTAATTAATAAAGCGTATATGGAAGGTGCTAATATTCCATATACACAAAATACTCCTTATATAAATACAATTCCTGTAAATGATGAAATAAAATCAAATGGAGATCAAAATATAGAAAGAAGAATAAGATCATTAATTAGATGGAATGCTGCAGCAATGGTTGTCAGAGCAAATAAGAAATTTCCAGAACTTGGAGGACATATAGGAACATTTGCATCAGCAGCAACACTATATGATGTAGGAATGAATCATTTTTGGAGAGCTAAAAATAATAAGTTCGGAGGAGATTTAGTATATTTTCAAGGTCACAGTGCACCAGGGATGTATGCTAGAGCATTTCTTGAGGGAAGATTAAATGAAAAACAGTTAGACAGTTTCAGGCAAGAAGTTGAACCAGGTGGCTTATCCTCTTATCCTCATCCATGGTTAATGCCAAACTTTTGGCAATTTCCAACTGTTTCTATGGGATTAGGACCAATGTTAGCAATCTATCAAGCAAGATATATGAAGTATTTAATTAATAGAGGTTTGATTAAAGATGAAGGTCGAAAAGTTTGGGCATTTTTAGGAGATGGAGAAATGGATGAACCTGAGTCCTTAGGGGCTATAGGCTTAGCTGCAAGGGAGAAATTGGATAATTTAATTTTTGTAGTGAACTGCAATTTACAGAGATTAGATGGACCTGTTAGAGGAAATGGAAAGATTATTCAGGAATTAGAGGGAATTTTTAGAGGCGCTGGATGGAATGTGATTAAAGTAATTTGGGGGTCTTATTGGGATTCATTATTAGCTAATGATAAGACAGGTCATCTTGTTAAAACAATGAATGAGACTGTAGATGGAGAATATCAAGCCATGAAAGCAAGAGATGGTGCATATGTAAGGGATAAATTTTTTGGCAAATATCCTGAAACAAGTGAATTAGTATCAAGTCTATCTGATAAAGATATTTGGAGATTGAATAGAGGTGGACACGATCCACATAAAGTTTTTGCAGCTTATGATAAAGCTTCAAAAAATATTGGAAGCCCAACAGTTGTGATTGCTAAAACTATTAAAGGTTATGGCATGGGTAAAAGTGGAGAAAGTGTGAATACTACCCATCAGACTAAAAAATTAGATGTTGACGATTTAATGTATTACAGAGATAGATTTGATGTTCCTTTGACAGATCAACAAGTTAAAAATATTGAATATTACAGGCCTAACCAAAACTCTCCTGAAATCAAATATATAAAAGAAAGAAGACTTCAATTAGGTGGATTTATTCCAGAGAGAACCACCTATGCAAAACCGATTAAAGCCCCTGCTAAAGATATTTTTGACAATATGAAAGTTTCGACTGGCAAAAAAGAAATGTCCACCACAATGGCACTAGTCCGAATGCTAACAAATCTTTTGAGAGATAAAAATGTTGCACCCCGATTGGTACCAATTATCCCAGATGAAGCTAGAACATTTGGTATGGAGGGTTTTTTTCAAAAAATTGGAATATATGCTCATGAAGGTCAAAAATACGAACCTGAAGATTCCGCTCAATTGAGTTCTTATAGAGAGGAAAAAGGTGGACAAGTTTTAGAGGAAGGAATTACAGAAGCTGGAGCAATGTCTTCTTGGATTGCAGCAGGAACCTCATATACAAATCATGACATTGAGATGATACCTATTTATCTTTTTTACTCAATGTTTGGATTTCAAAGAATTGGAGATTTTGCTTGGGCAGGGGCAGATAGTCAGTCAAGAGGATTTTTAATTGGTGCCACGGCTGGAAGAACTACTCTAGCAGGAGAGGGGCTTCAACATCAAGATGGCCATAGTCATCTTTTGGCATCTACAATTCCTAACTGCGTGTCTTATGATCCAACTTTTCATTATGAACTAGCTGTAATTTTCAGAGATGGATTGAAAAGAATGCATGAAAAAAAAGAGAATATTTTTTATTATATAACTACGATGAATGAAAACTATACTCATCCATCTATACCCAAAGATAAATCATGTGAAGATGGCATTTTGAAAGGAATGTATAAAATAAAAGAATTTAATAAATATAAAAAAACCAAAATTCAATTTTTAGGGTCTGGTACAATTTTAAGAGAAATGATAGCTGGTGCTGAAATATTACAAAATGATTACCAAATAGATAGTGAAGTTTGGAGTGTAACAAGTTTTAATGAGTTAAGAAGAGATGGTTTAGAGATAGAAAGATATAATCTTTTAAATCCAGATGAGGAACAGAAGAAGTCTTATGTAGAAAAATGTTTGGGCAAAACGGAGGGACCTATTTTGGCTGCCTCTGATTATATGAGAATGAATTCAGATCAAATAAGACCATATATAAATAAAAGTTTTTATTCACTAGGGACAGATGGATTTGGGCGAAGTGATACAAGAAAAAATTTAAGAAATTTTTTTGAGGTTGATAAGGAGCATATTGTTACCTATGGATTAAGTGTACTGGCTAAAGAACAATTAATACCAACTAAATATGCTAAAGAGGCTATCAAAAAGTATAAAATTGACTCAAACAAACCAATGCCAACCAAATTATAATGTCAGACACTGAAATAAAGGTACCTAATATTGGAGAATTTAAAGATGTCGAAGTGATAGAAGTTTTAGTTACGGAGGGCCAAACTTTAAAAAAAAAAGATCCTCTAATAACAATAGAGAGTGATAAATCGAGTGTAGAAATACCATCAAATTTCGATGGTAAAATTAAGAATTTAAAAATAAAAGTTGGAGATAAGGTTTCAGAAGGTGATTTAATTCTAATTTTAGAAACCGCACCACAAACTGAGAAAAAGGCTCAAGAAAATCCTATAATTCAAAAAAAGTTTAAACAAATCCAAGAAATAAAACCAGAAATTCATCAAACCTCAATCAATCAAAATAAAGTTAAAAATATATCATCCGCAAGTCCCAAAGTTCGAAAATTTGCTAGAGAACTTGGAGTAGATATAAATCAAGTTATTGGCAGTGAACGCAAAGGTAGAGTTATTGAAAGCGATGTAAAGCTATTCGTTGCAACAAAATCAAATAATTTAGAGCATAATGAAAAAACAAATAAAGAAAAGATAACACAAGAATATTCCCATTCAGAGTTTGGAGAAGTAGAAATAAAAAATATACCTAGAGTTAAAAGATTATCATCTAAATACTTAATGAATTCTTGGACCAATATTCCTCATGTGACAAATCATGATGAAGCAGATATTACTGAGCTTGATGAATTCAGAACATCTCTTACTGATATATATACTGGAGAAAAAAAAAAAATTACACCTTTGGCTTTTATTGTCAAAGCATTAACTGCGTCTTTAAAAAAATTTCCCAACTTTAATAGCTCTATTGATGAAATTGAAGATGGGAAAATGACTATAAAAAAATACTATCACATTGGAATTGCCGTAGATACACCACATGGTCTAATGGTTCCAAAACTTAGAAACGCAGAAAATAAAAATATAAATTTAATAAGTTCTGAACTCAAAAAGTTAAGTGACCAATGTAAAAATCTTAAGATCGATAAAAAAGAATTGTTTGGCGGATCTATGACGATAACGAGTTTAGGAGGTATTGGTGGATCTTTTTTTACACCAATTATAAATTATCCTGAGGTTGCAATTTTGGGAATAGGTAAATCAGAAAAAAAACAAATTTATATAGAGGGTAAGTTTGTTACACGAACTATGTTGCCACTGTCTTTATCTTATGATCATAGAATAATAGATGGTGCAGAAGCTGCTCGTTTTAATAATGATTTAAAAGAAAATTTAGGTAAAAATTTTGCTTACAAATTAGCTGTCTAAATAAATTTATGTCAAAAACAGTTTCTTTACTTAGTGCTCTAATGTGCACATTTATATGGGGAACGACTTTTATTGCTCAAGATACTGGAATGGATGATATTGGTCCTTTTACTTTTAATGCAGTAAGGTTTTTTATTGGTTTTATTGCAATACTTCCTTTAGTCTTTTTATTTGAGAAAAAAAAATTTAAGTCTGAATTTAAATTGGGTAATAAAACATTTATTATTCTTTCTATCTTAATCGGAATATCTCTTTTTTTAGGATCTGCATTGCAACAAGTAGCGTTACTTTACACTGATGTTGCAAATGCTGCATTCTTTACAATTTTTTATGTTCCTATGGTTCCAATTATAGTTTTTTTATTTAAAAAAAAATCAATACATTGGAGTGTATGGCCGTCAGTTATTTTATGCTTAATAGGAGGATACTTATTAACAAACTTTTATGATGCAACGGTAAGACTTGGAGATACCCTAGTATTGTTGGGTGCTTTATTTTGGAGTACACATATTATTTTTACTGGAATGATTGTAGTCAGATATAATCTTCCTTTAACAATTGGTGCGTTACAAACATTAATTGTTGCATTTCTCTCTTTTATAATCGGCTCTATTTATGAAGAATTTATTTTCAATAATATCTTAAAAGAAATTGACTCCATCTTATATGCTGGAATTTTGTCTGGTGGTTTTGCATTTGTTTTACAAATTTATGCTCAAAGAAAAATTGCTCCAGCACCTGCTGCAATTATTTTTTCCCTAGAAGGAGTTTTTGCTACAGTTGCAGCGTGGTTTTTATTAAATCAAATATTAGATATCAATAATATATTAGGATGTTTTTTTATTTTGTCTGGAGTTTTATTATCACAACTTTTACCTTTAATAAAAAAAACTATCTAAAAATATATTATCGAAAATAATATTAAAGCAATTAAAATTCTATAGATTACAAAAATATTTAATGAAAATTTATTTATATAGCTAATGAAAAATTTTACAGTAATATAAGAAAATAAAAAAGATAAAATTATAGAAATTAATATAAGATAATTTATTTCCACCGGCTGGTTAAAAGCATTTTTAAGTCCAAGAAAACTAGCCCCAGATAAGGCAGGTATAGATAACAAAAATGAAATTTTACTCGAGTCAACTCTGTTAAATTTTAAAAATCTTGCTGCTGTTAAAGTAATACCTGCCCTACTTACACCAGGTATCAATGCAAGGATTTGAAACAAACCGATGAATATTACAGATCTTGTATTCAAATTAGAGGATATACTTTTGTCAAATTTTTGTTGATCAGCAAAAAATAGAATTACCCCAAAAAATAATGTTGTCCATGCTATAATTTTTATATTTCTGAGAAGATAAATAATTTCAGTTGAATGAAGAATATATCCAAAAATGATAATTGGTATTGATCCAATTATCATTAATTGTAAAAGTTTTTTATTATTTTTTAAATCAAATAGATCTTTTCTAAAATAAAAAATAATTGCAAATAAAGATCCTAAATGTAGGCTGATATCAATTAGCAATGATCCTGTTTTTAAATTATATAAACTAGAAACAATAATTAAGTGTGCAGAGGAACTTATAGGTAAAAATTCAGATATTCCTTGAATTGCTGATAGTATTAGAATTTCTATAAATTCTTGAAACATATAAGTGTCGTAACTCAAATAATATAGATTTTAAACAATTCGATTTAGTCATAGTAGGTATGCATTTATTAAAATGTATAGATAAACCGCGAAATATTAATTAAATTAGGTCATGATTATTGACCTAAATAATTCTTTTACTAATAAAAACAATGTATATTTTTGCTAAATTTAAGAAATAAAAATGACTGATAAAATGCTCAAATTTGTAAAAATAGGTCAACAGTCTCCACCTAAACGAGATGTTGCAAATAGAAAAAAAGATTTCAAGGAGATCTATGACGAGTTTATTAATCAAAAAGCACAAGAACAGTCGAGTAGATGTTCTCAATGCGGAGTACCTTTTTGCCAAGTTCATTGTCCATTAAGTAATAATATACCTGACTGGTTAAAGTTAACAGCTGAAGGAAGATTAAAAGAGGCTTATGAATTATCACAAAGCACTAACAACATGCCCGAGGTTTGTGGAAGAATATGTCCACAAGACAGATTATGTGAAGGTAACTGCGTTATAGAACAATCAGGTCATGGAACAGTTACTATAGGTTCTATGGAAAAATTTATAACTGATAATGCTTGGGAACAAGGTTGGGTTAAACCAATTCAGGTAAAATATGAAAAAGAGCAAAGCATTGGAATAATTGGTGCTGGACCTGCAGGTTTAGCTGCCGCTGAACAATTAAGAAAAAATGGCTATAAAATTGTTGTATATGATCGATATGACAGAGCAGGAGGATTATTGATATATGGAATACCTAACTTTAAATTAGAAAAAGATGTAGTTGAAAGAAGAACAAAACTTTTGAAAGAAGGTGGAATAGAATTTATTCAAAATTTTGAAATCGGTAAAGATGCTACTTTAGATCAATTAAGAAAAAAACATGACGCAATTTTGATTGCTACAGGAGTATATAAACCCCGAGAAATTGAATTACCCGGTAATGATCTCAATAATATTTTCCCTGCGATGGAATTTTTAACTGCTTCTAACAGAAAAGGCTTGGGTGATGAGGTAGAATTATTTGATAAAGGAATTTTAAATGCTGAGGGTAAAGATGTTGTAGTTATAGGTGGTGGAGATACTGCTATGGATTGTGTAAGAACATCAGTTAGACAAAAGGCTAAATCAGTTAAATGCCTATACAGAAGAGACAAAGAAAATATGCCTGGGTCAGCTAGAGAAGTTGCAAATGCAGAAGAGGAAGGTGTTGAATTCGTATGGTTATCGAGTCCTAAAAAATTTAGGGGAAAAAACAAAGTTGAAAATTTAATAATTGATAAAATTGAACTAGGTGACCCTGATGATTCAGGAAGAAGAAGACCATTAATTAAGGAAGGGTCAGAATTTGAAATTAAAGCTGATATGGTAATTAAAGCTCTTGGCTTTGATCCAGAAAATCTGCCATTATTATTTGACGCTAAGGAACTTCAAATAACAAAGTGGGGTACAATAAAGGCAGATTTCGAAACAATGCAAACTAATTTAAAAGGCGTGTTTGCTGCAGGAGATATAGTAAGAGGAGCTTCATTAGTTGTATGGGCTATCAAAGACGGTAGGGATGCCGCTTCCTCAATAAAAGATTATCTTGAAAATATTGAGTTAAAAAAAAATAAAGTAGCATAATGCAAAATTATATAAAAAACTTAGAGCTACTCTCCAAAAATCATATTTACTCCGAGGAAATGGAACATGATGCCTGTGGTGTGGGATTAATTACATCCACGGAAGGAAAAAAATCAAGAGCAGTTGTAAAATATGGAATAGAAGCTTTGAAAGCTGTATGGCATCGTGGAGCAGTGGACGCAGATGGCAAAACAGGAGATGGTGCAGGAATTCATTTAGAGATACCAAAAGACTTTTTTATAGAAAAGATAGAAGTAACCGGACATGATTATGATAACTCTGAGATCTGTGTGGGAATGATTTTTTTACCAAAAAATGATTACTCTTCTCAAGAAAGCTGCAAAACAATTGTCGAAAGTGAATTAACTAAAAATGATTTTAGTATTTATGGCTGGAGACAGGTTCCAGTTAATCCAAAAGTTTTAGGTGAAAAAGCTCATCAAACTATGCCAGAAATCATTCAGGTTTTATTTAAATCAAATGATCAAAATTTACTAAATAAAGAACTAGAGAGAAAAATTTATGAGACCAGAAAAAAAATTGAAAATAAAGCTTTCAACCTATCTTTAAATAATTTTTATATTTGCTCTATAAGTTCAAAGTCAATTATTTATAAGGGTATGTTTTTAGCTGAAGCAATATCTGACTTTTTTTTAGATTTGAAAGATGAAAGATTTATATCTAGATATGCAATTTTTCATCAAAGGTTTTCAACTAATACTGCACCCAGCTGGAGCTTAGCCCAGCCATTCAGAGCAGTTGCCCATAATGGAGAAATAAATACTTATAAAGGAAACAAAAATTGGATGAAAGTACATGAACAGGAAATGAGTAGTCCATTGTTTGAAAATGTAGATAATTTAAAACCAGTAATTCAAAAAGGTGTTTCTGACTCAGCAGCGCTTGATAATGTTTTTGAATTATTAAATAAATCAGGTCAGTCTGCTCCCTTAGCAAAGTTGATGTTAATTCCTGACGCTTGGTCAAAAAAAAACAAAACTCTTCCTAAAAGTCATCAGCAATTATTCAATTTCCTAAATAGTACTATGGAACCGTGGGATGGACCAGCAGCAATAGCTGCAACTGATAATGAATGGGTCATAGCTGCAAATGATAGAAATGGTTTAAGGCCCCTTAGATATGTTATAACAAAAGATAAATTTCTTTTTGCTGGCTCTGAAACCGGAATGATAGAACTTAATGAAAAGAAGATTTTATCTAAGGGAAGATTGGGACCTGGGGAAATTATAGGAGTTAGAATAGAAAAAGGAAAAGTTTTCTCAAATAATCAAATTAAGGATTATTTAGCAAAAGAATTTAAACATTTTAACTCTCAAATAATAGATCTTGATGAAAAGTTATTTATTTCAAATGAGAAACATGACTATGAGGGCGAAGAATTAAGAAGAAGACAACATACTTTTGGAATAAGTTTAGAAGATCTAGAATTAATTTTACACCCTATGGCGGAAGATGCAAAAGAGGCAATAGGTTCTATGGGTGATGATACGCCTTTAGCGGTTCTTTCAGACAAATATAGACCTCTTTATCATTTTTTTAGACAAAACTTTAGTCAGGTAACAAATCCTCCAATTGACTCTTTACGAGAAAATAAAGTTATGAGTTTAAAAACTAGATTTGGAAATTTAGGAAATATCTTGGATTTTGATACTTTGACCAAAGAAAATATCTATGTTTTAAATAGCCCAATCTTATCAAATTCTCAATTTAATAAATTTACAAATTTTTTTGGTAGAAATTCCCTAGTTATCGATTGTACTTTTTCTCAAGAAGGAAATTTAAAAGATTCAATTAAAAGAATACAGAAAGAGTCAGAAATTGCTGTGAGACAAGGAGTTACTCAGTTAATTTTAACAGATAAAGATCTTTCAACAAAAAAGCTTCCTATTCCAATGTTGTTATGTGTTGGAGCGATAAATACATTTTTAATAGAAAAAAAATTGAGAGGTTATGTTTCTATTAATGTTCAATCAGGTGAAGCACTAGACACTCATTCATTTGCTACACTCATTGGAGTAGGCGCAACAACTGTCAACCCATACTTAGCTTTCGATAGTCTATATCAAAGACATGAAAAAAAATTATTTGGTCAATACAGTTTTGACGATTGTATTCAAAGATATATAAAATCAGTAAATGCAGGTTTATTAAAAATAATGTCTAAAATGGGAATATCTGTTTTAAGCTCTTATAGAGGAGGATGTAATTTTGAGACTGTGGGATTGAGTAGAACTATTGTAAATGATTACTTTCCTGGCATAACCTCAAAGATTTCTGGAATAGGATTAACAGGTATTGAGAAAAAAATACGACAAATCCACAAAGAAGCTTTTGAAAGTACGGATACAGTTTTACCAATTGGTGGAATTTACAGGTATAGAAAAAATGGTGAAACACACCAATATCAAGGAAGATTAATTCATTTATTACAAAGTGCCGTAGGTTCGAACTCCTATCCGGCATATAAGAAATATGCAGAAGGAATTTACAATTTACCTCCAATTAACTTAAGAGATTTAATAAATTTCAGAAAAAAGAAATTAGGTCCGTCTATACCATTGTCAGATGTTGAACCTATAGCAAAAATACTCAAAAGATTTGGTAGTGGAAGTATGTCTCATGGCGCCCTATCAAAAGAAGCACATGAAACACTAGCAGTCGGGATGAATAGAATTAAAGGGGCTTCATGCAGTGGTGAAGGAGGCGAAGATGAAAATAGATTTAAAATTATGAATAGTGGTGATAGTGCAAATTCTAGGGTTAAACAAATAGCTTCAGCAAGGTTTGGAGTAACTGTTAAGTACCTTAATAATTGTAATGAAATAGAGATTAAAATTGCTCAAGGTGCAAAACCGGGTGAAGGTGGTCAATTACCAGGTTTTAAGGTGACTGATGAAATTGCAAAACTTAGACACTCAACTCCAGGAGTAACATTGATTTCTCCACCACCCCACCATGACATTTATTCAATAGAAGATTTAGCACAGCTAATTTATGACTTAAAACAAATAAATCCAAAAGCTAGAATAGGTGTTAAATTAGTTGCTTCCTCTGGAGTTGGTACTATTGCAGCAGGAGTAGCTAAAGCAAAAGCAGATATTATTTTAATTTCTGGTCATAACGGAGGTACAGGTGCAACTCCGCAAACAAGTGTTAAATATGTTGGAATACCATGGGAGATGGGTCTTACTGAAGCTAATCAAGTACTGACATTAAATAATCTAAGACATAAAATTACTTTAAGAACTGATGGTGGTATTAAAACTGGAAGAGATGTTGTTATCGCTACAATGATGGGTGCAGAAGAATATGGAGTGGCTACTACAGCTTTAGTTGCTATGGGCTGTATAATGGTAAGACAATGTCATTCGAATACTTGTCCAGTTGGTGTGTGTACTCAAGATGAAAAATTAAGAGAAAAATTTAGTGGTACGCCAGATAAAGTTGTAAATCTATTTACCTTCATTGCCTCTGAAGTAAGAGAAATTTTAGCTGAGCTTGGCTTTAAATCTTTAAATGATATAATTGGAAGAACTGATTTATTGATGCAAGTTAATAAAGGCTCTTCTAATTTAGATGATTTAGATTTAAATCCATTATTTGTTCAAGCTGATCCAGGAAATAATAAAAGGTACTGTGAAATTCAAGAAATAAATAAAGTACCTGATACATTAGACCAAGAGATTTGGCCTGAAATTGAAAAATCTTTAGATGATTCAAAAAAGATTGAGAGAGAATTTATTATAAAAAATACTAATAGAGCTGTTGCAACAAGAATTTCACATTATCTTTACAAAAAATATGATCTTGAAAAATTACATGATAAATTTTTAACTTTAAATTTTAAAGGTTCAGCAGGACAATCTTTTGGAGCATTTGCATCAAAAGGTTTAAAACTGAACCTCAAAGGTGATGCAAATGATTATGTTGGAAAAGGATTATCTGGTGCTACAATCTCAATTAAACTTTTAGATGAGAGTAATTTAATTTCAAACCAAAATACAATTATTGGAAATACAGTTCTTTATGGAGCTACTTCAGGTAAGCTTTTTGCTGCAGGTCAGGCTGGAGATAGATTTGCAGTAAGAAATTCAGGTGCCATATCGGTAATTGAAGGATGTGATTCAAATGGATGCGAATACATGACTGGAGGTACAGTTGTTATTCTAGGAGATGTTGGAGATAATTTTGCTGCAGGGATGACTGGAGGTATGGCATTTGTTTATGATAAATCAAAAGAATTTGAAAAAAAAGTTAATTCGGAGTCAGTAATTTGGCAAAATGTTGAAACAGACTATTGGAAAAATTTTCTAAAAGATTTAATTATAGAACATTCAAAAGAGACCAATTCTTTAATATCTGAAAACATGATACAAAATTTCGATGAAGAAATAAAAAATTTTATTCAAGTCTGTCCAAAAGAAATGGTCGAAAAAATTGAAAATCCTATTTCATTAACTACTAAAATAAAACAAGTTAGTTAACGATCAATTTTAACTCTTTTTTTAATAAATTTAACCATTTTTGTGTAGATAAACTATGATCTCCATTTTTTACTATAATTAATTTTTTTTTTGCATTTTTAAAAAGTTTTAAAATTTTTTTTGAGTAAGTTACTGGGACGACATCATCTTTTTCACCATGTACTAATGTAACAATTATCTTTGATTTTATTTTAGAATTTAAAATTTTATTTTTTCGTCCATCTTTTATTAATTGATGGGTTATTGGATATTCATAGTCTCCGTGTTTTACATAGCATATACCCTTATTTATTATTTCTAATTTCTTTTTTTTTGAAAATTTTTTCCACATTAAATTTTCTAAAAATTCTGGAGCTGAACCTATACCTAAAAAACCTTTAATTTGTCTTTTAAAAAATTTGAATTGATTTAAAGAGATCCACGCACCCATACTCGATCCAACTAAAATAATTCTATTTTTTTTAACAATCTTTTTAATTAATAAACTTGTTTCTTTAGACCATTTAGAAATATTACCTTTAGTAAATTTTCCAGATGATTTGCCGTGACCAGAATATTCAAGGGCAAGAAACCCAATTTTATTTTTTTTGGCAAAATTTAAAAAGGTTTTTGGTTTTTTACCCTCTAAATCGGACATAAATCCATGTAAAAAAACAATGTAAGGGCTATTTTTTTGGATATATTTTAAATATCTAATCTTTTTTGTTTTAGTTAATTTTAAGTAATTGAAATTGGTCATTAAAGTTTATTAGTTTTATCTATTATTATATAATCTTATCCAATGTCGTCTAATATAAATGTTTTACAAGTAATACCAAGGTTAGGTTATGGAGGAGCCGAAACTGGTTGTTATGATATTGCTCATTATTTATCAGAAAATAATTGTAAATCATTCATAGTAACTAGTGGTGGAGAGCTTACTAAATTTATAGATAAAAAAAAAGTAAGATTAATTAAATTACCTGTGCATAGTAAAAATCCTTTACTAATTTTTGTAAATGCACTCATCCTGGTTGGAATAATTCTTTTTTTTAATATATCAATAGTTCATGCACGTAGCCGTGCCCCAGCCTGGTCATGTCTATTAGCGACAAAACTTACAAGAAGAAAATTTGTAACAACATTTCACGGAACTTATAATTTCAACGGAAAACTTAAAAAATTTTATAATTCAGTTATGGTAAGATCTGATTTGATTATTGCTGGATCGAATTTTATTTTTTCACATGTGAAAGAAAATTATTCAAATTCATTAAATCGCAAAAAAAAATTTCTTGTTATTTTTAGAGGAATAAATGTAGATTATTTTGACTCATCTACAAAATTAGAAAGTGATGAAAAAAAACTTCTTCAAAAATGGAAAATCAACAAAGAAAAAAAGATTATCTTAATGCCAGGGCGACTTACTTATTGGAAAGGACAAGAACTATTTATCGAAGCAATTGATTTAGTTAAAAAAGAGTTAGGGTATGAGGCCTTCCATGTTGTTATACTTGGGAGTGATCAAGGTAGGGATTTATTTAAAAAGAAATTAATACGTTTGACTGAACAATTTCGACTAACTAATCAGATTAAGTTTATTGATCATTGTAAAGACATGTCTTTAGCATACAAAGTTTCAGACATCATAGTTTCGGCCTCAGTAGAGCCAGAGGCATTTGGAAGAGTTGCAGTCGAAGCACAATCAATGGAGAAATTGATTATTGCAAGCAATATTGGTGGATCTAATGAGACAATAATAAACGGAAAAACTGGTATTTTATTTCAATCTGGAGACGCAAGTTCTTTAAGTAAAAAAATAATACAGGCATTAACAATGGATGAAACATCTATTAAATTAATAGGCAAAGATGGTAGAAAAAACGTATTAAAAAAATTTAATGTTGAAAAAATGTGTTTTTCTACTTATTCAGAGTATAAAAGATTACTAAATTAAATGCCTACAATTAGATTACCAGACGGAAAGAACTTGGATTTTTCGAAAAAAGTTACGGGGTTGGAAGTAGCTGAAAAAATCAGTAAGTCATTAGCTAAAGAAGCTATGATAATAAGTGTCGATGGTGAACTGAAAGATCTAAATTTTTTAATAGAAAAAAATTGTGAGGTAAAAATATTTACATCAAAAAACAATGAGGGTCTTGAAACAATAAGGCATGATACTGCCCATATATTAGCTATGGCTGTTCAAGAATTGTTCCCCAAAACTCAAGTCACAATAGGTCCAGTAATAAAGGATGGTTTTTATTATGATTTTGCAAGAAAAGAACCATTTACAGAAGAGGATTTAAAAAAAATTGAAAATAAGATGAAAGAAATAGTTGATCGTAATGAAAAAACAACAAGAGAGATTTGGAATAGAGAAAAAGCTATAAAACATTTTAAAAAGAAAGGTGAAATTTATAAAGCTGAATTAATTGAAAGCATTCCAGAAGGAGAAGAAGTGTCTATTTATTTTCATGGTGATTGGCATGATTTATGTAGAGGGCCGCATTTATCTTCGACTGGAAAGATTGGAAAATTTTTTAAACTCACAAAAGTTTCAGGAGCTTATTGGCGAGGAGACTCAAATAATGAGATGCTTCAAAGAATTTATGGAACAAGTTGGGCTAATCAGAAAGATTTAGATTCTTATTTAAAAAGAATTGAAGAGGCTGAAAAAAGAGATCATAGAAAATTAGGTAAAGAAATGAACTTATTTCATTTTAGAGAGGAAAGTCCAGGATCTGTATTTTGGCATGAGAAAGGTTGGGCATTATTTCAAAAATTAATTGAATACATGAGAATGAAGCAAGATATAGCTGGCTATAAAGAAATAAATACTCCTGAGGTTTTAGACAGAAGTTTGTGGGAAAAATCTGGGCATTGGGAAAAATTTGGTGCAAATATGTATACCTCAACTACTCCAGATGATAAAGTTTTTGCAATTAAACCCATGAATTGTCCTGGTTGTATCGAAGTTTTTAACCAAGGTCTTAAGAGCTACAAAGATTTACCATTAAAAATGTCGGAATTTGGTAAAGTACATCGATACGAGCCATCAGGTGCATTACATGGTTTATTAAGAGTTAGAGCTTTTACACAAGATGATGCTCATATTTTTTGTACTGAAGATCAAATTACTGATGAATGTTTAACAGTAACAAATCTTATTTTAGAAATTTATAAAGATTTAGGTTTTGAAAATGTAATTTTAAAATATTCTGATAGACCAAAATTAAGAGTTGGCGATGACTCAGTGTGGGATAAAGCAGAAACTGCTTTATTAGAGGCAGTTAAAGCAACTAAATTAGAATATAGTATTAATAAAGGTGAAGGAGCATTTTACGGGCCTAAGATTGAATTTGTTCTAAGAGATGCTATTGGAAGAGATTGGCAATGTGGTACTTTACAAGTTGATTTTAATTTGCCAGGAAGATTAGGAGCTTCATACGTTGATAAAGATGGTTCAAAAAAAATTCCTGTCATGTTGCATAGAGCATTATTTGGATCTTTAGAGAGATTTATTGGAATTTTAATTGAAAATTACGCAGGTAAATTTCCTTTTTGGATATCTCCATTACAAACTGTGGTAATACCGATTTCGGAAGATTTTGAGGATTATGCAACCAAGGTATCTAAAAAAATTAAAGAAGCAGGTATAAGTTCAATAGTTGATTTAAAAAATCAAAATTTAAATTATAAAATTAGAGATTATTCTTTAGCAAAAATACCAATTTTATTAATTTGTGGTAAAAAAGAAGTTGACTCTAAATCTGTAACCATTAGAAGATTGGACTCTAATAAACAAGAAAATATGGAACTAAATTTATTTTTAAAAACATTCTCTGCTTTAAATAAAGCATCATCCAAATAAGTGGCAGATTTCAAACAAAATTATTTTCAAAGAAGGACAAAAGATAGAGGTCCTAGATCTAATAATAGGATTTCATCTCCAGAAGTACAAGTTATCACAAGTGAGGGAGAAAATCTTGGTATTATCAGTACTAATGAGGCAATATCAAAAGCAAAAAATCAAGGATTAGATCTAATAGAAATTGCTCCAAATGCTAATCCACCAGTTTGTAAAATTATGGATATGGGTAAGTATAAATATGATGCACAAAAAAAAGCGAACTTAGCGAAAAAAAAACAAAAGATAATACTTCTTAAAGAAATTAAGATGAGACCTGTAACAGAAACGCATGATTATGAATTTAAAGTAAAAAATGCTAAAAAATTTATTGCAAAAGGTGATAAAGTCAAATTTACAATAAGATTTAAGGGTCGTGAACTTCAACACTCTCATTTAGGAAATGAGCTAATGAGCAAAATTAAAGAAGATATGAAAGATATTGGCAAGGTAGAATTACACCCTAAATTTGATGGCAAACAAATGATAATGGTAATCCAGCCTCTATAGACTTATATAGATCTTGTAAATTCATAACAATATTTGTATAACTCCGTCAATTATGCCAAAACTAAAAACTAAAAGCTCAGCAAAAAAAAGATTTAAAATTTCTGCTAAAGGTAAAGTTATTTCAGCTCAAGCAGGAAAAAGACACGGCATGATAAAAAGAACAAATTCCCAAATTAGAAAATTAAGAGGCACTACAACACTATCAAAACAAGATGGTAAAATAGTTAAATCGTATATGCCCTATAGTTTAAGAGGATAATATGGCTAGAGTAAAAAGAGGTGTAACAAGTAAAGCAAAACATAAAAAAGTTTTGAAAACTGTTAAAGGTCAATGGGGGAGAAGAAAAAATACTATTAGAGTAGCCAAACAGGCTATGGAAAAAGCTATGCAGTATGCTTATCGAGATCGTAGAAATAAAAAAAGAGATTTTAAATCTCTATGGATACAGAGAATAAATGCAGGTGTAAGAGCTGAGGGTCTTACATATTCTAAGTTTATTAATGGATTAAATAAATGTGGAATTAAGATTGATAGAAAAATTCTAGCAGAGATAGCGTACGATAGCCCAGAAGCCTTTAAAACTATTGTTCAAAGAGCACAATCTGCTTTAAATTAATCTTCACTATTGTTTTATTTCGCTGAAGAAATAATCTGTAAAAATGTCTGATCTTAAAA
>MDTB01234215.1_pt1 | contig 18667 bp, 20 predicted proteins | sample 811161 | NCBI WGS metagenome assembly MDTB01 (sample SAMN05326650, study PRJNA326480) | marine metagenome | isolation source: seawater | place: Mediterranean Sea | collected 2009
AATTTTCTTTCTTATTTCTATATTTGAGTTCATTTAATTATTATATTGTTTATAAAATCACTATTTTATCATTTTAAAACAATTTTCTGTGTCATTCTGACCCGGTTATGAATTATAAATAATTCCTAGTTATATAAAAAGAGATGTTAATATAATTTTATGGATAAATCAGGAAAAAAAGATAGAAGAGATTTTCTTTTTACAGCAAGTTATACAGTGGGAGCAATAGGGCTAGGCGCTACTGTTTGGCCATTTATTGATCAGATGAATCCTGATAGTTCTGTAAAAGCATTAGCTTCAACCGAAGTGGACATAAGCCAGATAGAGCCAGGTAAATCAATTACTGTTTTATGGAGAGGCAAACCAGTTTTTATTAAGAGAAGAACGCCTGAAGAAATCTCTGATGCAAAGAAAGTTAATTTAGAAGACTTAAAACATCCTGAGAAAGATGAAGATAGAGTTAAAAAAGAGGAGTGGTTAGTAATGTTGGGAATTTGCACACATCTAGGATGTGTTCCTTTGTCAGATAAAGGAGAATATAACGGTTGGTTCTGTCCATGTCACGGTTCCCACTACGACACTTCTGGAAGAATTAGAAAAGGTCCTGCACCAACAAACATGGAAGTTCCAAAATACGAATTTGTTGATAGCAATACTATAAAAATCGGATAATTTATGAGTGAACACACATACACACCTTCTACAAAATTTGGAAAATGGTTTAACGACAGGTTACCTTTATTAACTCTTGGAGATCACTTAGCTAATTACCCTACGCCAAAAAACTTGAATTATTGGTGGACGTTTGGTGGTATTTTAACTTTTTGCTTAGTGACACAAATTGTAACTGGGCTTGTTCTAGCAATGCATTATGTTGCTCATGCTGATTTAGCATTCGATAGTATAGAGCATATTATGCGAAACGTTAATTATGGATGGCTAATTAGATATATTCACGCGAACGGAGCTTCGATGTTTTTTTTAGCAGTTTATATTCATATTTTTAGATCTTTATTCTATGGATCTTATAAATCACCAAGGGAAATAATTTGGATCTTGGGTATGCTTATTTACATTTTAATGATGGCAACCGCGTTCATGGGATACGTATTACCTTGGGGACAAATGAGTTTTTGGGGCGCGACTGTAATCACAAATCTCTTTAGCGCCATACCTTTAGTTGGTGACAGTATAGTTACCTGGTTATGGGGCGGTTATTCGGTTGATAATCCAACCTTAACAAGATTTTTTAGTTTACATTATTTGTTTCCATTTATTATTTTAGGTTTGGTGGTTTTACATATATGGGCCTTACATGTTCCTGGTAACAATAATCCTGTTGGAATTGATATAAAAAAACCTTCAAAGGACACAGTGCCTTTCCACCCTTACATAACAATTAAAGATTTGTTTGCGCTTTTAATATTTATAATTATTTTCTCTGGATTTATATTCTTTTCACCAAATATTTTAGGCCATCCTGACAATTATATTCCCGCAAATCCATTGGTTACTCCCACTCATATTGTACCTGAATGGTATTTATTACCCTTTTATGCAATTCTTAGGTCCGTTCCAGATAAATTAGGTGGTGTTATATTAATGTTTGGATCGCTATTTATTCTGTTAATTCTTCCATGGTTGGATAGTAGCAAAGTAAGATCTGCTGTTTTTAGACCTATATATAGAATCTTTTTCTGGGTATTAATGATAGATCTTTTTGCATTGGGCTACGTGGGTGCAATGCCAGCCGAAGGTCTTTATCTTTTAATCGCGAGAGTTGGAACCGCATATTATTTTATTCACTTCTTAGTAATACTGCCCGTTCTTAGCAGGATTGAGAAGACCGACCCTTTACCACTTAGTATTTCAGAGCCTGTGTTAACAGGTATGCCAAAGCCTGAAATGATGAGAGAAGACAAAACAAAATTGTAATGTATAAATTTAAAATTAAATTTATCTTTATTTTATCAATTCTAACTTCAGTTTTTTTCGGAAATGTTTATTCTGCAGAAAAAACTCAATTGTTAAAGCAGGATTGGTCTTTCGATGGCATCACCGGAAAATTTGATAGAGCATCTTTGCAGAGAGGATATCAGGTTTATACTGAGGTTTGTGCTTCATGCCATTCCATGAGACTTTTAAGCTATAGAAATTTAGGTGAAGAAGGGGGGCCAGAGTTTTCTTTAGAGCAAGTAAAAGCTATAGCAGCGAATTTTGAGGTTACAGATGGTCCAGATGGAAATGGAGAGATGTTTACAAGACCAGGTAGACCATCGGATAGATTTGTATCTCCCTATCCAAATATTCAAGCTGCGACCGCAGCAAATGGTGGAGCTTATCCACCAGATATGTCAGTTTTAGTTAAATCAAGAAAAGGTGGGGCAGATTACATTTACTCGGTTTTAATGGGGTACGAAGAACCCCCTGCAGATATAAAATTAGATGATGGAGTCTATTATAATAAATACATGGAAGGTAAAAAAATTAAAATGTCAAATCCGTTATCAGAGGGAATTGTTACATATTCTGATGGGACACAGGCAACTGAAGCACAAATGGCCAAAGACGTTACAACCTTTTTATCTTGGGCAGCTGAACCTACTTTAGAGCAAAGACACAAAATGGGAGTAAGAGTTCTTATTTTCTTAATAATTTTTACAATTTTGGTTTATTTAAGTATGAAAAGGCTATGGTCAAGGATTGACTCTGAAGAATAAAACATCTCCGTCTTTTACCAAATAATCTTTACCCTCAACTCTCAATTTTCCATTTTCTTTTGCTTTTTCTGCACCATTATATTTCTCAAAGTCCTCAAAGGAAACAGCTTCAGCTCTTATAAAGTTTTTTTCAAAGTCGGTGTGTATAACTCCAGCAGCTACCTGGGCATTTGTATTTTTCTTTATTGTCCAGGCTCTAGATTCTTTCGGTCCCGATGTAAAGAATGTGTTTAGACCTAATAAATCATAGCCAGTTATTATTAACTGGTCCAATCCTGTTTTTTCAAGACCTATATTCTGCATATAGGCACTTCTTTCTTCAGGTTTCAAATCAGTTATCTGACTCTCTATATCTGCACATATAACTATTTGTTTATTTTCTGGATATTTTTCTTTTAAAATTTTTGTATAGCTATTTCCGTTTTTCACATTTTTTTCATCAACATTATTCACTATTATGTATGGTTTAATTGAAATTAAACCAACCTCCCTAAGAATTTTTTGGTCTTCTAAGTCGCTGTATTCTTTTAAATCATGATCCTTATTTAATTTTTCAAGAATATCTTTTAATAATTTGATTTGTTTTTCAGTCATTTTTTTTCTAACATTTTTTTGAAGTTTTTTTTCAATCTGGTTAATGTCAGCTAACAATATCTCTGTTTTTATAGTCTCAAGGTCGTTTACTGGATCTATTTTTTTATTTACGTGCTGTATATTTTCAGAGTCAAAACATCTGACCAAATGAACAATTGCATCAACCTCTCTTATATGAGAAAGAAATTTATTTCCTAAACCCTCACCCTTAGATGCTCCTTTCACAAGACCAGCAATATCAACAAATGTTATATTTGCATTTATTTTTTTCTTTGAATTTGAAAGCTCGTATAGTTTATCCAGCCTCTTGTCAGGGACGTCAACAATTCCAATATTTGGGTCTATAGTACAAAATGGAAAATTAGCAGCTTGTGCATTTTTTGATGATGTTAAAGCATTAAACAGTGTAGATTTACCAACATTTGGCAATCCAACTATCCCACATTTAAATCCCATTCAGATTTTGATTTACTTTGCTAGAAAAAGTATCAATTTTTTTATCTATCAAAGTTGGAAGTAATTTCACAATATTATCTGTAATACCTTGTATTCTCTCTTCTTCATTTTCACTAAAATCTTCCAAAACATGATTGTTAACTTTTTTCTTATCTTGTGGGTGGCCTATACCAATTCTTACTCTGGAATAATCTTTGCCTATGCATTTGTCTATTGAATCGATACCATTATGTCCTGCGCTGCTTCCGCCAAATTTGGCTTTTATTTTACCTAAGTCAATGTCCATATCGTCGTGAAAAACGAAGACATCTTTTGCATCAATCTTAAAATATTCTATTAATTCTCGAATACAAGTCCCAGAATTATTCATAAAAGTTAAGGGTTTGATAGCATAAACTTTTTTATTATTTATATTTCCAGTTGTTAGAAGGCCTTTAAATTTAGGTTTTTGTTTTGATAAACTAAACTGCTGATTAATAGCATCAATTATTTTAAAGCCAATATTGTGTCTGTTATTAATATTATTTGGTCCTGGATTTCCTAACCCTACTAACAAAAGCATAAAAATTATTTTTTTTCTTTCTTTTCTGGCGTTTTTTTATCTGGAGCGCTTTTTTTGTCACCACCCTGTTTTTTATCAGCTGCTTGATCTTTGCCTTTAACATCCTTAGCCGCATCGCCTTCTTTAGCTGGTGGTGCCTCGCCACCTTCTGTTGTTGCAGCAGCTTCTCCTTCGACACCTTCTGCCGAAGCTTCCTCAGCTGGTTTCTCTGGTTCTTTCACAATTGTTGGAGGAGCGATAGTGGCAACAACAAAATCTCTATCAGTTATAGTTGGCTTTGCATTTTCAGGCAATTTAACAGAAGATATTTTTATACTTGCGCCTATATCCAAGCCTGTTAAATCCACGATAAGATCTTCAGGAATGTTTTCTGCTTCGCATTTTAACTGAACCTTACGCCTAACTATATTTAGCACTCCACCTTTTTTAAGACCAGGAGAGTCGCTGTTGTTTTTAAAAGTTACTGGAATTTCTAAAATAATTGTTGAACCTTTAACAATTCTCATAAAATCAATATGAGAAGGTCTTTCAGATATTACGTGGAAAGAAATATCTCTAGGTATGACCTTTTCTTTTTTTCCTTCGATCTCTAAATCGATAATAGTTGATAAAAAATTTTCAGAATTAAAAATATTATTAAAAGATTTTTCTTCGACGCTTAATTTTAAATTTGGACTTTTACCACCGTATAAAATTGCAGGTATAAAACCTTTTGCTCTCAAACTCTTTGTTTCACTTGCAGTTTTAGTCTCTCTCTTGGTAGCTTTTAAATTATTTATCATTAGATGGTGCAATTTAACTCAACTTTTAAATAAAACAAGTGCTAATTAAACAGATCTGATACCGAAGTTGAATTTGAAATCCTTTTTATAGCCTCTGCCATAAGAGGAGCTATGGATAGTACTTCAATTTTGCTAATATTTTTTATTCTTCTTGAATTATCGATGCTATCAGTAGTTACTAGTTTTTTTATTTTTGATTTTTTTATCTTGTTAATAGCCTCTCCACTTAATACAGCATGCGTTACAAATACATAAACATCCTTGGCACCTTTCTTAATTAATGCTTCTGCTGCATTAACAATTGTTCCGCCACTATCAATGATGTCATCAACTATTAAGCAATCTTTATTTTTAACTTCACCTATAATATTCATAACCTGAGACTTTCCTGCCTGTGGTCTTCTCTTATCAATAATTGCTAGGTCAGCATTTATTTTTTTTGCCAAACCTCTCGTTCTTTCAATTCCCCCAGCATCTGGTGAAACACATATAAAATTTTTACTTTTTATATTTTTTTTTATGTATCTTGTAAATATTGGAGTAGTGAAAAGGTTGTCTACGGGCATATCAAAGAAACCCTGAATTTGTCCTGAATGTAAATCTACAGTCACAATTCTATTTGCACCTGCGTTTGTTATTAAGTTGGAAACTAATTTTGCAGATATAGAAGTTCTTGGTACAACCTTTCTATCTTGTCTTGCGTAACCAAAATAAGGAATTACGGCTGTAATATTTTTTGCAGAAGACCTTTTTAAAGCATCAATGCACAAAAGGAGTTCCATAAGATTGTCATTAGCCGGCCTCGATGTGGACTGAATCACGAAAACACTATTTCCTCTAATATTTTCATTAATTTCAACATAGATTTCGCCGTCAGCAAAATTTTTAATGTTCGTATTAACTAATTTAAGCCTTAAATGCTTCGAGATGCTTTTACTGAGTAGAGGATTGCTTGTTCCTGATAAAATTTTCATTAGGACACTCTACTTATACAACCATTGAATGAAGGTTTCAATTAATTTTGTGTATTAATTTTTTTTATCACTGATATGCATCTTCCGTAGTCATTCTCACCTAACTTTCTGGCCCTTCTATGGCTAAAGTATTCATTCTTAATGGCGAAAGTATCAATTTTTATATTCTCAATCTGATAAACACCACAATCTTTAAATTTTTTATTAAGAAAAGCTCTTAAATCAAAATTAAATGAATCTTTGTCTTTTTTTTTAAAAAATAAATCATTTTCTTTTACTTTCTTCATAAAAGTTAAATAAAAATCTTTTTTTACCTCATAGCTTTTTTGAGAAATGCATGGGCCAATTGAAACAACTAGCTCTTGGGGTTTCCCGTTCAACTCTTTAAGTTTTTCTATTGTGTTTTCAATTATCCCAGTAAAAGCACCTTTCCACCCCGCATGTATGCATCCTATAATTTTTTCGCGTTTTTCATAAATTAGGATTGGTGCACAATCAGCCGTTAATACGCACAGGGCTAGAGAACTGTTCTTGGTTAGAAGAGCATCTGAATAAATCCTTTCAGGGCTTTTATCGTTTACAATTTCTGCTTTATTACTATGGGTCTGGTGCATTAAAGTAAGTTGTTTTTTTTCAATATTAAATTTTTTTGAAACTATCTCCAAATTTTTTTCAACATTGACTTTTTGATCATTACTTCCAATTCCACAATTTAGACTTTTATATATTCCGCTCGAGGTTCCATTCTTTCTAGAAAAAAAGCAATGTTTGATATTATTATTTTTTTTTAAATTATCTGAGTAAAACATTATTTAAATGCTAAAGAAAAATCACATTTTTTATTTTTTGCAAAAATTACCTTAAAGTCTTGACCCATCATTTTTGGATCAATTAGCCTTTTAACTCTTAAATATAAGTTTGATTTATCTTGATAATTCATTTTGTCGCTTGCCATCTTAAAACGTTCAATAATTCCCATTTTTTGGAGAAATTTACTTTGACTTATAATATTTTCTACAAGTAAACTTTTAGAATTAAAATATTTTTTATACAGGCTGAAATTTACCAAAGATGTAATGTCTGCCCTACCTATATTTTTATTAATATCATTAAATTTATGTTTTATAACAGATTGCAAAGTATCTATGTTATTTTCTACCCTGTACCCATAATCTACAAAAAGAACTCCACCGTTTAATTTTTTTATTTTTTTACAGATAATGTCTAGCTCCTTAAATCCATATTCAGGATATTCAATTATTCCATTATTTTTCAACAGTTTGTAGTTTTCTAGTTTATAAATCTGTTTTTTTGATGCCTTTTTATAAATAAAACTTACCTTATTTTCTTTTAATTTAGCGTATTTTTCAAAAACATCGCCTTTTATTTTTTTAAACTGTTTTATAGGAAGAGCATCTAAAAATTCATTTCCAAAAAAAACTATTGGACCACTTTTTATTTTTTTAAGATTTTTAGACCAAGATACTCTTTTAGAAATTATTCTTTTTTTTTGAATTTTTTTAAGTTTTTCACTTTTCTCATATAGTATTATATTTATTGAGTTATAAGCTTTTGGGAAACTTTTTAGGGTTTTTAATAATATTAAACAAAAATCTCCATTTCCTGGCCCTAATTCAACAAAATTTAGATTTTTTGGTTTTTTTAAATTTTCCCAAAAACTTACTAACCATATGGCTATCATCTCACAAAAAAGATTCGAAATATTCGGAGCCGTTACAAAATCTCCTTTTGCCCCAAAAGGATTCTTTTTTTGATAATATCCAATGTTTTTATCATAAAGAACTTTTTCCAGATATTCATCCAAAGAAATAAGTTTACTTTTTGAAAAAATTTTATCGATTCTTTTCATTGTAGATTAATTTTGATAAAAATAATGCTCCTAAAATTATCATTATAGCACTCAATATGGACCCTATAGTTAAAAATCCAAATATATAACCAACATGTTCATCTGGCTGCCTAAACTGTTCCGATAAAATTCTAAAAGTACCATATAGAATTAAAAATATTAGTGAAATAGCACCTACCTTAAAAACTTTTTTGTTTAAAGTAAAATTTAATAAAACAAATAACAAAACACCTTCTAGTAATGCTTCATAAATTTGCGATGGATGTCTGGGAATATTGTCAATTTTTGGGAAAATCACACCCCAGAATTTACTGGTTGGTGTTCCATAAAGTTCTCCATTAATAAAATTTGCAATTCTGCCTAAAAAAATTCCTATTGGAGCCACACATGCGATTGTATCAAAATATATTTTATAATTTAAATTTTTTATTCTGGAAAAAATATAAGTAGCAACAATCACTCCAATTAATCCACCATGGAAGGACATACCTCCTTTCCACAATTTGAATATTTCTAAAAAATTTTCCAAATAAAACGTTGGATTATAGAAAAAAACATAACCCAGTCTTCCTCCAAGAATAACGCCGATAATTATGTATCCAATTAGGTCATCAAAATTATCTATGTAATTTCTTTGACTTGTTTCTTGAACCTGTTTTTTTATAATAAACCTTCCATACCACCATCCAGCTAAAATTCCCCCAACATACGCAAGTGAGTACCAACGAATCTGAAGGATTCCTAAGTCAATCAAAATAGGATCAAAATTATGAACTATCATTTTTTTTAAATTTATCACAATTGAAATTAAATTGCTTATAATTTAAACTAAAAATATGAATAATTCTGAAAAAATTCTTAAAATGATATCAGGTTTTATTGAGGCAGGAATTTTAACGTCTCAGGACATGAAAAAAGAACTTTCTACATCAATGAAATTTCAAAAAGAGAACATTGCTGGTAAATTAGATTTAGTCACAAAGAAAGAATTTCAAATTTTGAAAAAGTTGATAGAGAAACAGCAAAAAGAGATTAATAAATTAAAAAAAAATAGATTTAAAAAGGCAAAGAAATCTTAACGCATAACCCTTTTTGTCTGCTTTCCGATAAAGAAATGTTCCCACCGTGTGATTTAACTATATCCTGAGACACAGAAAGGCCCAGACCTACACCAGATTTATTCAGCCCTCTGCTTTTATCAATCCTGTAAAATGGTCTAAAAACATTTATATACTCACTTTTCGGTATGCCTGGACCATTATCCTCAACCGTAATAATTAAGTTATTCATTGATTTCTTTATTTCTACAAATATTTTTTCTCCGTAAGCTAGGCCATTTTCTAAAATATTTTGTATACATCTTTTAATTAAATTCTCTCTTCCATTAAAATGAAAATTCTCATTTGAAACAAACTCATATTTTTTCGATTCATAATTTTTAAGCAAAATGCTAATAGTTTTAGATATATTAAATTTAACAGATTTTTCTTCTGTCTGTGATTTAGCAAATTGAAGATAATCATTCAGCATTTTCTCCATCTCATCAATATCTTCAGCCATTTTAACAGCGGTCTCTTTCTTATCTAACATAGCAAGCTGTAATTTTAGTCTAGTTAAAGGTGTTCTTAAATCATGACTTATACCCGAAAGCATCTCAGATCTTTGCGAAAGGTGTCTGTTTATTCTTTTCATCATCCGATCAAATTCGTAGGTAGCCTCTCTAATTTCCAGCGCTCCACTTGGTCTTAAATTTTCAATGTTTTCTCCTTTTCCAAATTTTTTTGCTGCTTTTGAAAGGTTTACTATTGGTCTTGTTTGGTTTTTAAGAAAAATTAAAGCGATCATTATTAATATAAATGACGGGAGAGTTAACCACAGTACAAATATCCTTACAGATGAAGGAGCTATTTTGTCTTTTGAAAAAAAAATTTGTATTATATTATTTTCTGATTTTATTCTTAAATCAACCAAGTCAATATATGTTACAGTGTCAAACCAATAGGTATTACCAAATACTGGTTTCATTTCTCTTCTAAGGGATCTATCCATTGGACTAAAACGTCGGTCAGATTTTGTTTTGGGTAACCCTTCATTTTTTTTTATATTGATTACAAAATCAAAATTTTTTTTATAAGAATTAGTTAAAAACTGTATATTTTTTTTGTCATCTGAACGATAAACATCAAAAAGAGTTTTTATTTCACTTACAAGAGATCTTGTCATTCCTTTGTTTGCTTTTATCCATATACTGTCAAAAAAGACTACAGAAATTGTTACCTGTAAAATGATTATCGGTGCTGCAACGATTATTAAAGCTCTATAAAAGAGTCTCTTTGGGAGAATTGTTTTTAATATTCTATTTAATCCAAAGGACATAACCTGAACCTCTTATTGTTTGTAAAAATTTTGGGTTTTTAGGATTTATTTCAATTTTTTTTCTTAGCCTTGTTATCATTACATCTATTGATCTTTCTTTCGAAATTTTTGAAATTTTTCCTATCTCAGATCTAGAAAAAATTTTACCTGGAGAAGAAATCATTTTTATTAAGACATTTTTCTCAGAAGTATTAATTTTGTCTATTTTATTTTTTAATTTTATTGTCATTTTATTTAAATTTATTTCTGCTTCACCAATTTTAGTTAACTCAAGAAAATTATTATCGATCTTATTTTTAATAATATTTTTAATTCTTAATAATAGTTCTTTTGGCTCAAAGGGTTTGCCAAGATAGTCATCGGCTCCTAATTCTAAGCCATGAATTCTACTCTCAGTTTCTCCCTTTGCAGTTAAAAGTATCACAGAAATATTTTTTGATTGTTTTAATTCTTTTGTAAGTTCATAACCACTCTGTCCTGGCATCATTACATCTAAAACAATTAAATTAAAATTGAAAATTTCAATCTTTTTTTTTGCTTCTTGAGCATTCATTGCAGTGGACACTATAAAATCTTTTTCTACTAAATATTGCTTGATGAGATCCCTTATCTTATCGTCATCATCGACCACCAATATATGAAACTTTTTATTTTCCATTAATAATTTTTTCTAAAACCTCTTTAAACTTTATAACTGAATTTGGATCCGAGTCCTTCAAAGCATTAAATATTCTTTTTTTTTGGCTTTGAAAAATTTCAGTATAAATTTTTTTTCCATCTTGATCGAGATAAAGAAGTTTTCTTCTAGTATCTATTTTATCTTTTATATGCTTAATCATTTTTAAACGCTTTAAATCCCTTAACACTCTATTTAAACTCTGTTTTGTAATCTTCAGTTTATACAGGAGTTCATTTACACTAATACCCTCGTTTCTTTCTATAAATTGCAAAGTTCTAAAATGAGCAGAACCTAGGGATTTTTTTTTTAATATTTCTTTGGGATCCGAAAACGTTTCTCTGTAGGCATAAAGTATTAATTGTATGCAATCTTTAATTTGCTCATCTTTTAAATAAAGTAAATCCTTCATATTTTGGTCAGATATGTTGACATATTTTATCAACAAATATACTTTTTTGTTAGCAAAAAATTATTTAATTTTAATTTAATGGAAACAATTCCTTACGATAAAAGATCGGGCAAAATTTGGTTCAATTCCAAACTCGTAGATTGGCAGAAGGCAAACGTACACCTTCTTAGTCATGGTCTACACTATGCCAGTTGTGTGTTCGAAGGAGAAAGAGTTTATGACGGAGAAATTTTTAAACTTGAAGAACATACCAAGAGACTTTTTCACTCAGCAAATAGAATGGGTATAAAAATTCCTTATAGTGAAAAAGAGATTAATAATGCGTGTAAAGAAATTATTGCAGTTCAAAAAGTAAAAAATGGATATGTAAGACCTGTTGTTTGGCGAGGAAGCGAAATGATGGCAATATCTGCACAAAAAAACAAAATACATGTCGCCATTGCCACTTGGGAGTGGGGTTCTTATTTTGACCCAAAATTAAAACTTAAAGGAATAAAATTAAACATCTCATCTTGGAGAAGGCCGGCCCCCAACTCAGTTCCTTGGGACACAAAAGCTGCAGGCCTATATATGATTTGCACGCTATCCAAACATGAAGCAGAAAGCAAAGGGTTTACAGATTCTTTGATGTTAGATCATGAAGGCAATATCGCCGAGGCTACAGGAGCAAACATTTTTTTTAAAGACAAAGACGGATGTTTGCACACTCCTACACCAGATTCTTTTTTAGATGGTATTACAAGAAGATGTGCAATTGAAATAGCTAAATCAAAAGGAATAAAAATAATTGAAAGAAAAATAAAACCCCAGGAGATGTCAGATTTTGTTGGTTGTTTTCTTACCGGGACAGCAGCTGAAATTACCCCTGTTTCTCAAATAGATAAGTTTAATTTTGAAGTTTGTGATCTTATAAAAGCTTTGTCTGAAAGTTACCAAAATTTAGTTAGAAAAAAAGTTGCAGCTTAATTTTTTTCGTCATCACTGATTGCTTTATCAATTCCTTTAGCTAAATAATCATATCCGGTGTACAAAGTTAGAACTGCAGCCAACCACAGTAATATAAGGCCTATTGTTTGTGCATTATAATCCTGAAAATTGATAATTTTATTTCCTGTTTCGCCAGTTAATAGTAGTGATATAGAAAACATCTGAATAAACGTTTTAAATTTTGCAAGATTAGAAACAGGCACCTTTACTTCTCTTTTGGCTAAAAATTCTCTTAGACCGGAGATTAATATTTCTCTAGTTAAAATAATAATTGCGGCAATAACTTCATAGTTTTTTATTATACCATTCATAACAAGAAGAATTAATGCCGAAGCAACCAAAATTTTGTCAGCTATTGGATCTAGAAGCTCTCCCAACCTGGATTCTTCTTTATAAAGTCTTGCAAGAAATCCATCTAAAAGATCCGTAAAACTTGCTAAAACAAAAAGAAAAAAGGGAACCAGGTCCCCCACAACACCTGGTACAAAAAAAGATATAACAAAAATAGGCACGATTATAATACGCCCAATAGTTAATATATTTGGTATTTTAAATCTCATAATCAATCTTCATGAAAATAATCATGTATTTTTTTAGCAACCTTCTCTTCTATCCCATCTACAGATTTTAAATCTTCAAAACTTGCAGCTTCAACTGATTTTGCAGAACCAAAATGATTTAGCAAGGCTCTTTTTCTGCTTCTTCCTATACCAGAAATCTGATCGAGTAATGATTTACTTAAATTCTTTCTTCTTTTTGCCCTATGTGTACTTATAGCAAACCTATGTGACTCATCCCTTAGTCTTTGAAGAAAAAATAAAGTTGGATCATTTTTTTCGAATCTAAATTTTTTGCCATCATGGAAAAAAATTTCATCACCTGCATTTCTATTTTTCCCTTTTGCTATAGCTATTATAGGCAATTCATGTAAACCTAAATCATTTAGTGTTTCTCTGCTTACTGAATATTGTCCTTTCCCCCCATCAATCAAAACTAAATCTGGTAAAGACATCGTGGTACTCTCATCTTTAAGCACCCTAGAAAATCTCCTTTTCAACACTTCTTTCATCATGCCATAATCATCACCTTTAACCGTATCAGACTTGATATTAAATTTTCTATATCTTTTTTTCACAAATCCATCTTTACCAAATGCAATTAACGCGCCAACGGAGTCTGCTCCTTGAATGTGGCTATTATCATAAGCCTCAATAAGGTTTACATTAAATTTTAGACTGAATTTATCTGCAAGTTTGTCTATAAGTTTAGAATTAGTCTCGGTTTCTAAAATTTTTTGAGTTAAAGCCTGTTTTGCATTTTTTCTTGCCATTTCAGAAACAATTTTTTCATCTTTGGTTTTAGCTTCTTTAATAATTATTTCTTTTTTTTCCCTATCTGAAAAAGTTTTTTCTAATAATTTTTTGTCATCTATTTCATTATTCAAAAGAACAAGCTTTGGAACATTTTTATTTTCATAAAATTGTCCTAAAAAAGATGATAAAATTTTTTCTTCTTTTTCATCTGGATCGTGTTTAGGAAAATAAGCTTGATTGCCCCAGTTTTGCTTGGACCTAAAAAAGAAAACTTGGACACAAGTTCTTCCAGACTCTTTAAAAATTGATATTACATCAGCTTCTTTTAAATTTGTTTGATTTATCTTTTGAGATGACTGAATTTGTGTAAGTGCTTTTATTCTATCTCGAAGTATCGCTGCTTTTTCATAATCTAAATCATCACTTGCTTTCTCCATATCCTCTGATAGATTTTTTTGTATCCTTTGAGATTTCCCTGAAATAAAATCTACTGCGTCTTTAACAAGTTTTTTATAATTATTTTCCTCAATTTTACCTACACATGGAGCTGAACATCTTCTTATTTGATGCAAAATGCATGCCCTTTCTCTATTTCTAAAAACAGTATCGTCACAAACTCTTAATAAAAAAATCTTTTGCAAAATTTTGATAGTCCAATTTGCAGACCCTACTGATGCAAAGGGACCAAAATAATAACCGTCTCGATTTTTTTTTCCTCTCAATTTAGTTAATTGTGGCCACTTATCTTTTTCTCCAATAAATATATATGGGAATGACTTGTCGTCCCTCAGCAATATATTAAATCTTGGTTTATGTTTTTTTATTAAATTAGCTTCCAATAATAGTGCTTCACTCTCATTGGACGTGGTTGTAGTTTCTAATTTTCTAGTAAGTGATAACATCCTCTCAGTTCTTATGGGCAAATAACTTTCAGACACATAACTCTTTAAGCGATTAGGAATATTTTTTGCTTTCCCAATATAAAGTATTTCATTTTTATTACTTAACATTTTATAAACCCCAGGATTATTTGTGAGGTTGATAATTTTCTTTTTTATTATTTCCTTACCTTTTTGAATACTCATTTGATTTACTTTTTTCTATTTCAATCCCTACGGATGATGTATTTTTGATAATATCTAATTTCTCTATACTTAGTTTAATTTTTTTTATTTTTATTTCTCTAAATAATTTTAAAAAAATTTCTTCAGCTAAAGTTTCAAGAAGAGGGAAATGTTTTTTTTTGGTAATGTTTCTTATATTTTTTATAACTGCTTCGTAATTAACAATACTATTTAAGTTATTATTTTCAGGAAATACATCTGGGTCTAATACAATATCAATGTTAAATCTAACTCGTTGCTTCTTTTTTTTCTCAAAGGCATGAATACCAACAGATATTTTTAATACTAAATTTCTAACAAATACTTTCCTTTTATAATTGTAGCTTTTCTTTTTCTGAAACTTAATTATCTTCATTCTTTACTCCTGATTATATCTGGAGTTTTCCAGGCGAGACTTTGGCCGCTATCTATACTTACTATTTGTCCAGTAACACTATCACTTTTAATAAAATATTTTATTAAACCGCAGATATTGTTTATATTTACCTGCCTTTTTAATATTGTTGATCTCCATTGAGCTTTAAAATGTTTGTCAGATTGCCTCTTGTTTTTCATTGTGGGCCCTGGTGAAACCGCATTTACTCTAATATTTGGCGCCAATTTCATGGCTGCAGTTTTGGTCAAAGTTCCCAATCCAGCCTTACTCAAAGTATAGGAAAAAAAATAAGGAGTAAGCTTTTTAATTCTTTGATCAATTATATTTATTACATTGGCATCTCTATTTTTAACAATTTTTTTAAAACTTTGTATTAACAAAGCTGGAGCTTTTAAGTTAACATTCACATGTTTTTGAAAACTCTTTTCTGTAAAATTATTTAGATCATCTTTTTCAAACAAAGATGCATTATTTATTAAACAATCTAAACCTTTCATTTTTTTTTTTGCATAAGGAATTATTTTTTTTACTTCATTTGCGTTATTTAAATCTGCTTTTACCAAGTGTACTTTGCTCCCCATATCCTCAAGTTCTACCTTAAGTTTTTGAGCAAGATTTTTGGATTTATTGAAATGTATAGTGATATCAACATCATATCCTGCTAAGCTTTTTGCTATGGCGGATCCAATTCTTGTTGCTCCTCCAGTTATAATTATTTTTTTGGCTTCCATTTTTTCATAGATTTTTTGGTTTTTGTTCCTGGCATACCCATTTTCGACCTGCCTTTAGGGTACACTTTTTTATTTAAACTGTATTGTGTTATCTTTGGGTTTAAATTTATTTCGAGTTCATTTGTTTCGAGTTTTCTTATTTCATCTCTAATTTTAGCTGCCTCTTCAAATTCAAGATTTGATGCTGCTTCTTTCATTCTTTTATTAAGTGCTTTTATATGTTTTTTTAAGTTTCCGCCTACATTTGAACCTTCGCTAATTTTCACATAATCTTTTTCATAAACAGATTCTAAAATATCATTAATTTCTTTTTTTACTGACTCGGCACTAATATTATTTTTTTTATTGTACTCCTGTTGTCTTTTCCTTCTTCTATCGGTTTCTTTTATGGCTTTATCTATACTTTTTGTTACTTTATCGGCATATAAAATAACTTTACCGTCTATATTTCTAGCAGCTCTACCAATTGTTTGAATCAAAGAGGTTTCAGATCTGAGAAAGCCTTCTTTATCCGCATCTAAAATTGCAACCAATGCACATTCAGGAATATCCAGCCCTTCTCTAAGAAGATTAATACCAACCAAAATATCAAACACTCCCATTCTCAAATCACGAATAATTTCAATTCTTTCTAGTGTATCTATATCAGAATGCATGTAACGAACCTTAAGTCCATTTTCGTGCAAATATTCTGTTAAATCTTCTGCCATTTTTTTTGTCAAAGTAGTAACGAGAATTCTGTAACCTTTATCAATAATTTTTTTAGATTCATGGAATAGATCATCAACTTGAGTCTTTGCTGGTCTTATCTCTACATTTGGATCGATCAAACCAGTGGGCCTTATAACCTGATCAATATACTGATTCTGCGTTTGTTTAAGTTCCCAAGGACCCGGCGTTGCGGAAACAAAAACTGTTTGAGTTCTCATAGCATCCCACTCTTCAAATTTTAAAGGTCTATTGTCCATACAAGACGGCAACCTAAATCCATACTCAGCTAAAGTTTTTTTTCGAGTATGGTCACCCTTATACATCCCATTTAGCTGAGGAACTGTTACATGACTTTCATCAACGAATACAATTGTGTTATCCGGAAAATATTCAAAAAGAGTAGGTGGTGGTTCACCCTTTTTTCTTCCTGATAAAAATCTCGAATAATTTTCAATACCAGCACATGTGCCAGTTGCTTCAATCATCTCAAGATCAAATTTTGTTCTTTCCCTTAACCTTTGAGCTTCAAGAAGTTTCCTGTCAGCCTTATGTTTTTCAAGTGTTTCATCTAACTCTTTTTTTATTTCAATAATTGCCTGATCAATAGTTGGTTTCGGAGTAATATAATGGCTATTTGCATATAATTTAATTATTCCAAAATCATTCGTTTTATCACCTGTAAGTGGATCAAATTCCTGAATTTTTTCTAATTTATTTCCAGCTAAATTTAATCGCCAAGCTCTATCTTCTAAATGAGAAGGAAATATTTCTAAATTTTCTCCTCTAACCCTAAATGTTCCTCTAAAAAAGTTCTGATCATTTCTTTTATATTGAAGATTTACAAAAGTTTTAATTATTTCTTCTCTTTCATATTCGTAGTTTTTTTTTAAAGTTAGAGTCATTTTGCTATATGCCTCAACTGAACCAAGTCCATAAATACAGGAAACACTAGCAACGATAATCACATCATCTCTTTCCAGCAAAGATCTAGTTGCCGAGTGTCTCATTCTATCTATTTGTTCGTTTATGGAAGCTTCTTTTTCTATGTAGGTATCAGACCTAGGAACATATGCTTCAGGGGTATAATAATCATAATAAGAGACAAAATACTCCACAGCATTATTAGGAAAAAAACTTTTCATTTCCCCGTATAACTGAGCTGCCAAAGTTTTGTTTGGTGCAAGAACGAGAGCTGGTCGATTTGAAGACTCAATTACTTTCGCCATTGTAAATGTCTTTCCGGAACCAGTTACACCCAATAAAACTTGCTCATTTTGTTTGTCTTTTAAATTTTTGAGTATTTTTTTTATTGCTTCTGGTTGATCACCAGCAGGTTGAAAGCTGCTTTTAATTTTAAATTTAATTCCTCCCTCAAGTTTTTTTCTAACAAGAGGGCTATTAGCTTCTAAATTTTTAATTTTTTCTTGGTAAATATTTTGCATTTTATGTTAATAATAACAAAATATTATAAATTTCAATGAGCATAGTTTCCAATAGTTTAAAACGTATAAAACCCTCGCCAACTATAGCAGTTACCTCAAAAGCAAGGGAAATGAGGGCAGCAGGTAAAGATGTAATAGGATTAGGAGCAGGGGAACCAGATTTCGATACTCCTGACAATATTAAAGAGGCGGCTATAGATGCCATCAAAAGAGGAGAAACCAAATATACTGCTGTTGATGGGACCCCAAAACTTAAAAAAGCAATTCAGGAAAAGTTCACCAGAGAAAATAATTTATCCTACGAACTTGATCAAATTTCAGTGGGGACAGGAGGAAAACAAGTTCTTTATAATGTATTTATGGCCACACTAAATCCAGGTGACGAAGTACTCATCCCTGCACCTTATTGGGTATCTTATCCTGATATGGTTTTATTAGCTGGCGGCAAACCCAAAATAGTAAAGTGCTCAGAAAAAAATGAATTCAAAATAACTCCAGATGAATTAAAAAAAGCCATTGGAAAAAAAACTAAATGGTTAATTATAAACTCACCATCTAATC
>MDTB01211719.1_pt1 | contig 18665 bp, 16 predicted proteins | sample 811161 | NCBI WGS metagenome assembly MDTB01 (sample SAMN05326650, study PRJNA326480) | marine metagenome | isolation source: seawater | place: Mediterranean Sea | collected 2009
CACATACTTTGAGGTTGATCATGCGGCCCCACTGGGTAGTCTTTTTTATATTGTTCTAAAACTTCAGATTTTCCGGCAGACTTTGCAGCCTCCTGCATTTTGTCTTTTCCAGCATGACATCCTACAGCCTCAGTTGCTACTGCATTGGATTTCTCATGAATGATTGGAATTTTGATTTTTTTCATTATTAAGCAGCGTCGTAAATTACTTCTAGGGATTTCTTAGGTTTGACTTCTTTTCCAGTCATATCAGCCTGTGTTGCGGGTTTGAGAACTATATCTCTGCCAGTTATATCTGAGGAAAAGAGGTTTAATAATTGATCCTGATTAAGTGGTTTTGGATGAACTGGGGGAGCACTAGCGACATTTGCAGCTAATTCCCCAAATAATGAACCCCATTCACTATCTGGTTTACCAATAATTTCATAACTAGCACTCTTACGACGAATATCTTCATTAGCAGGTATTGCTGCCAAAACCGGTATACCAACTTTTTCAGTAAAATTTTGAGCTTCACCAGTGCCGTCATCTTTATTTATTACCATGCCAGCAACGCCTACGTTGCCGCCCAAACGTCTAAAATATTCAACAGCAGAACATACGTTATTCGCTACATAAAGTGATTGAAGATCATTACTAGCTACAACTATTACTTTTTGACACATGTCTCTGGCAATTGGTAAACCAAACCCCCCGCAAACAACATCTCCCAAAAAGTCCAGTAATACATAGTCAAAACCCCAATCGTGGAAACCCAACTTTTCTAAGGTTTCAAACCCATGAATAATACCTCGTCCTCCACACCCTCTTCCAACCTCAGGTCCTCCCAACTCCATAGCAAAGACTCCGTCCCTAATGAAGCAAACATCTCCAATTGAAACCTCATCTCCTGCTAGTTTCATTTTGGATGATGTCTCTATTATTGTTGGACAGGCTTTACCACCAAAAAGTAAAGAGGTAGTATCACTTTTTGGGTCACAACCTATGAGTAAAACTTTTTTCTTCTGTTGAGCCATCATGTAGGAAAGGTTTGCGAGAGTAAAACTTTTACCGATGCCTCCTTTACCGTAAATGGCAATAATTTGTGTTTCCTTCTTGACTTCACCAGTTGGAACTGGATCAGGTTCAATGGCAGCTTCCTCAGATAGTTTCGTTCTCATCAATTTAATTTCTTTTACATCAGTTGCACCAACTATTGAATTTTTCACGACGAACCTTTCCAGTTAATTATCATCTTCAAGCAAGAAGAATCATTGAAAGCAGTTTCATAAGCACTAGCTATTGAATCAACTGAAACCCTGTGTGAAATCAAGTCTTCGAAATTGATTTTTTTGGTAGCAAAAAGTCCACTGACTTCTTCTAAGTCTTTAGGTGTCCATTGTGCAGAAACTCTAATTTTTGCCTCTCGTAAAAAAGCAGGTGCAAAGTCAAAAGATAAAGGTTTATCGTAGAATCCTGCTAAAACGATTTCCCCCTGAGGTTTTAAAAATTTAACTAAATCATTTAACTGGCTTGAATCACCACTGGCATCAACCACGAAGTCGCCAGTCAATTTTTTTGACTCAAGTGGGCTAATTACTTCGTACTCAAAATTTCCTTTTCTTCTCTCTTCATTAGCCTCAATTACTATCGGATTAAGTCCTTTAAGAACAGCAATTTTTGCTATCAACCTCCCCAAAGTACCGTGACCGACAATGATATTTGGTTTGCATTTTCCATCATCAGAAAAAACATGCTGTGCTGTGGCAGCCAATGCTAATAATGAACCTTCTTCGCCTGTCTCTTTTGGAACTTTACAAACCCTTGCAGAGGACACTACCAATTTTGAAGCTGTTCCTCCAAACAGTGACTTGAACTCACCAAAACATTTTGCACCTGGAACAAAGACTTTTTCTCCAGGTAAAAACCCTGACAGAGGTCCACTTTTGTCAACTGTGCCAATCGACTCATATCCAGGAACCAAGGGATAGCCCATACCAGGAAAATCAGGCATACGGCCCTCGTATAAGAGTCTTTCAGTACCTGTACTTATTCCGCTATGCTCTATATCAACCAAAATTTCATCAGATTTTAACGCTTCCATTTGCAGGGTTTTTAAGGTTAGCTTATTAGGCTTTTCAAGAACCACCGCTTCAGAAAAATAAGGGTTTTGATTTAAATTTGATTTCATGTTGTAACCATAAAACTGTAAATTAAGGTTGTCAATTAAAAGTGTCAGATAATTGTTACAGTTACAACACTACTCTTTCCATTTATTATGTCAATCTGTTTATTTGCTGCAGTGCTTATAAAATCAAGCTTTAGCGACTATCAATCCTGTTTGAATCGGAAGTGTCACCCTAATGGAACGAATCGAAGTGAACCCAGCATTCCCCAGTAAGTCATAAATTTTTTTATGACTTCTCGGGACACCTTTACCCATGGCTAGTAGATACATTCCAAAATAAGCATCACTCATTTTCTTTGTCCCGGCCTCCCCAGACATTGGTTCAGCTATTAATAAGGTCCCAGAACTGGGTAAAGATTTTTTTACTGATGATAGAATTTTTTTTACATTTTCGTCTGAATGATCATACAAAACTCTGATTAAAGTTATTAGATCGTAGCCCAATGGAATAGAATCTTTAAGAAAACTTCCCTGATAAACCTTGATTCGGTTCTCCATACCAGACTCAATAATTTTTTTCTCCGCTATTTTTGAAACTTGAGGTAAATCATAAACAGACATTTGTAAGTTTGAATAAATACCTGCAAGTTTTATCAAAAAAGTAGCCTGACCTCCACCTAAATCTAAAACTTTCTTGTGTTTTTTAAAATTGTATGAAGCGCATATCTGTTGTGAAACCAGCGGTTGCGAAATAGACATTACATCACTATATTTTTTAGCAACTTCCTCTGAAGGCACAGTATTATTATCTTTATCGTCAAGGGCATATGGCCAGAAATGCCCAAGTGAGGTATTTTTTTTTCTCCTAAGAAGAGCTACAGGATCAATAAAATCTTTGTAAACAGTTGAATGATGTTTTACCAATGCAGAGATAGACGGTTTAGTAAGAATTACAACCCCCTTAAAACCTAACCCAACTAAATCTTCACCCCTATTTTCGAGTAAGCCCAGAGCCGATGCACCATCTACTAGCCTTTGCATTTCTGGGCAATCTATATCACAGGCTAAAGATAATTCTGATAACTTAATGGGTCCGTTTTTTAATTTTTCAAATAAATTTAGAGACACACAGGCAAAAAGAATCTGTGAATAGACAAATCCAGAGACTAAGTCAAAAATCTCACTAGACTGAAATCTAACAAATGGCTTAAAAATTATTGAATTCTCAATAAGTCCTCTCAAACGTTCATTTAGAAGGACTCGATCACGAATTTTACTAAACCAGAAATATTTCGAATAAATCACTGACTATCATTAAAAAGTAATTTTAATTTGGCAAAATAAACCTTTTTGGGTTCTTAATTTTCCTAAACACTCTCATAGGACCTTTTTTTGGAACCAATCTTTGAGCCTCAGCTCTGACCAAGGCTCTTAATTTTCCATCCCCCTTACAAGTCGGAATTGCTAGTACAGCTTTATCAATCAGATCGTCGAAATAATTTACAGCACCGGAGAGCCCCAACTCCTTTGCGGAACTCATTCGCCCCAAACTTTCATCCTGTCCTGTTGGCTTGCCTAACTCGGTTGGATTAGCGATTACATCCCTAATATCATCGGCAACCTGATATGCCTCTCCCAGGGCTTCGCCTAGAAGTCCCCATTCGTTTGAAATATTTCCAGAGGCCAGTGCTCCAGCAAGAGTTGCAGCAGAAAATAATGCCCCTGTTTTAGCTTTTTGATATTGCTGTAAAGAAGCTTTTGATTCACACTCCCAAGCCTGACCTGCAACTATTCCCTCTGGCGCACCAACTCCCTCGGATATACATTCAAGCACCTGGGCTAAACGTTTTTTTTCTTTAACTGGGGCAGAAGCAACTACCTTATAGGCCAAAACTATTAACGCATCACCAGTGAGTACGGCAATTCTCTCATCAAAAGCTTTGTGAACAGATGCTTTACCTCGCCTTAAATCTGCATTATCAAAACAGGGTAAATCATCATGAACCAACGAAGCACAATGCAAAAGTTCCACACTACATGCAGTGGCCAAAGCAAAATTTGGTTCATCATTTCCACATGCATGTGAAACTGCTAATGTTAGTCTCGGACGTATCCTTGCACCTCCGGGAAAAACAGCATGATGAATAGCAGATGTCAAACGAGGTGGAGCATTTTTACTCTCACATAACTTAATGCTTTTATATAGATAAGACTCTAACAATGACTCAACATTCATTTTTCCCTCCAAATACCAAACATAAATTACTCAAAAACATGAAATGAATTTTTTATTTACAAGAGACATACTTTATGTCAATTATACTTGACATTAAGTAATGTACATCAATATTGACTTATGAGACAAATTATTTGTAAATAAATACCAAAATGATTAGCAATCAAAATATTACAAATCCAAATAACGAGCAGGTGCCGATTGATTGGCCATACAGAAAAAATAGCAAAATGGTTCGTGTTGATGATCTTTTATGGCACACACAAATATTTTCAATGCACAAGCATAAACAACGTCCATTATTTTTGCTTATCCACGGAACTGGGGGAGCTGTTCATTCATGGCACAAAATAGTTGAAAGTTTGTATGTTGAAGCGGATTTAATTTTAATTGATTTGCCGGGTCACGGTTTTACGAAAGAAAATAATAAAAGTGACTATTCATTATTTGAGTTATCGAAACTATTAAAAAAACTATTGATTACTCTAAAAATTGAATCAGTTGATATAGTAATTGGGCACTCTGCTGGGGCAGCAATAGCAATTGAGCTTTGTATTCAGAGTAATGACAAGCGATTAACAATCAAGCATATTATAGGAATAAATCCATCCTTAGTTCCCCCACCAACTACATATAATTTAATCTTAAATCCATGGGTAAGTCCTCTCATTACCTCAGATGGCATTACTTCACTCATGTCTTTAATAACTCAAAATACTTTTCTTTTAGAAAGTTTGTTAGCATCCACTGGATCAAAGTTAGACTCCGAACAAAAAAAACTCTACAGGAGAGTTTTTTCAAAAAATAATCACCTAAGAGGTGCAATAAAATTTATGGCTTCAACTGATTTATTTGAACTACTCAACAGATCTAAAAATTTCGAAACTAACTCAACATTTATTCTTGGTATAGATGATCTATGGGTTAAAGTTGGCCCACTTAAAAAAATTATAAATAGACATTTTCCTAAATCAAAAATTATCGAAAACTCAGGAGGACACCTAATGCAAGAGGCTTCTCCAAAAATAATCTCTAATCAAATCATTAATATTTCTACTGGTTTGTGATTTGTTCAATTATTTTTGATGAGTTAGCTTTTGGTAGCGGACAATACTTCGCACCCATAGAGTTGGCAATCATCATGGCTTTATCATTTGCAATAATACTTGTGTCAATAAAAACACTATTGATTCCTAAATTTTTAATTTCCTTTGAACTAATCAAAGCCTCAGCGTGAGCTTGGTCTCTGCCCCCTTTACCGTCTATACAAACATTAGCTCCACCATCAGTAAGTAAGACCAAATAAGGCGTCTGGTTTTCAGACAACAGTCCCTTAACCAATTTTTTACAATCATCTAATGCTGTTGCTAGTGGTGTCCCTCCTCCTCCCGCCATTCCTGCAAGGGTTTTTTTTGCTCTTACCAAAGATCTTGTTGGAGGTAAAACCAATTCACTTTTTTTATTTCTAAAAGTGATAACAGCCACCCTATCCCTCCTTACATAACATTCGGATAATAATAACTCAACAGCCCCTTTAGCTTCTCCTAACCTGTTCGAAGCTGATGATCCAGAGGCATCTACTAAGAAAACTGTAGTTGTAAGTTGACGACTCTTCCTTTTAAAAACTCTAAAGTCCTCTGTTTGAATATTAATTAGAATATTGCTTGTTCTACTATATTCTTTACGTCTGACTTTTTGGTGCGGAATCGAGGCTTTAATTGTCTCAAGGAAATTCAGCCTGTGACTTGCACAAGGTTTGCCTTTTTTAGAGCCAAAAAATCTACCTTTGCCAATTTTACTCTTAGTTTCAACTCCCTTTTTACCAAATCCTTGTTGATTACTGGTTGAAAAATTAACTTCACCTTTTGCAATTTCATTTAAGAGATCTCTAGGAATATTACTAGAGATAGTTTCAACTTTTTTTTCATTTTCATCATCTCCGAAATTGGAAATACTATAGTTTTCTTTTTTTTCATTTAATCTATCTTCATCCTTACCTGTATTTGTTTTGTCATTGAGATCTTTGTTTACATCAAAGCTTTCCTTATTGTCTTGCTCTTTTTCATCCGCTTCACTATCTTGACCATCATTGTTATTTTGCGGAATCTGTTGTGCACGTGGCAAAAGTACTAAACGAATTGCAAGTTTAATATCACTCTCGATAGGAACTAATCTATCCTCATATGCAGCAATTATTTTGGCAACATTAGAGGTCAAAATGACTGGTCTTAGACTTTGAATTCCAAGCATTATACTAACTGATGCAATAGTCTTTAAATGCTCATTACCTAACTCTACAGAAACTAACCTATCTCGAGCTTTTGCAAGTTTAGCAGCTGGAGGCACAATAAAATTCCAATTGCAATTATTTTTGGAACTATAGGAAGGAAAACTTAGTAGAATGCTTAATCGATCAATTAATGAATTATGAATTCCACAGTTTTTTTCCTCATCATCCTCATGAGAAGACTCATCAAATGCAATGAATGAAGATATTTCTCCGTTAAAAAAATTATTTTTGTTTAATGCCTTAGAATCTAATTCTCTACACAAACAACAAGCAATTTCTTCACTTAATTGATCTGCTCTTTTTAAAATAAAAATTTTTTTTTCTTGTTGGTTTAAGATGCCAGTTTTATTAACCAGCTTTCCCGTTAGGATAGAGCTGCTGATATCGACTCCTCCGACCAACGCATCCAGCTCAATATTGAAAGGGATTTTGGATAAAGTTGAATAACTAGACGGTAAAAGCTTTTTTAAAAACTGTATCCAAGTATTTTTTAAAATTAGGTCATTAGTTTGGATACAAACTCCCCCTAGCGCCCAGGGAGCAATTGAAAAAAGAATTGCAGAGACCTCTATCTCTTTATCAGAATTAGTCAAATGATCAACCCCCCAAAATCTCAGTGACTCCTTTCTCAACCCGAGCGCTTGAGCTAGTATCATCAAGAGGATTTCTTCGTAACCTATGTCGCAGACATATTTTAGCCAACTGTTTTATGTGAGAAATTTTAACTTTTGAATTCCTCTCAAAAGCAGCAAGAGCGCATGAGGCTCTCGATAGTGTTAATTCACCTCGTAAACCATCTGTTTTTAGAAAAATACACAGTTCTGCCATGGCCTTGAGAACATTATCTGGAATAATTACCTTTGATAGCCTTTTTCGTGCTGATTCAATTTTTTTACGAAGTTTATAATCTGATTCACTCCAAGATGAGATAAATGAAATACTATCCAAGTCATACGCTTGTCTTCTTCTAATTACCTCCATACGGTCATTTAAATCTGTTGGAGTTTTAACCTCAACTAAAAATCCAAATCTATCCAATAACTGCGGTCTTAATTCTCCCTCCTCTGGGTTACCACTACCTACGAGAACGAAGTTAGCTGGGTGGGTCAAACTCAAACCCTCTCTCTCAACAATATTTTCTTTCGACGCAGCTACATCAATCAACAAGTCAACCAAATGATCCTCTAAAAGATTCACTTCATCTATATAAAGAAATCCTCTATTAGCCTCTGCTAAAAGGCCCGGTTCAAATTTTTTAATCCCTTCAGTAAGCGCACTTTGCATATCTAGTGATCCAACTACTCTGTCCTCTGTAACCCCAAGTGGAAGATCTACGACCGGAACTGGCTTAATCTCACTTTTAAGCGTTGGCTTTCGAGCACTTTTTATGTCATTTTTTTTGGTGTACAACTTTCACACAATCCTTCAACATATGCCGGATCACAGTGATAACTACATCCTTTTACAGCCTTCAAAGGGGGAAGAACATTTGCAAGTGCTCTTACTGCAGTCGACTTTCCTGTTCCTCTGTCCCCCATTACCAAAACTCCACCTATTGAGGGATCAACTGCAACCAATATCAAAGCAAGTGCCATCTCATCCTGCCCAACAATAGCTGAAAAAGGAAAAGCTTTACTCATAAATGAAACTACCCATTATTACTTTGTACTTTCTTTAAAAAATTAATTAGACACCTCAAATGACAGACACCAGACAAAAATAAACATAATATTGAGTAAACGAATGGTTTTTCATTTATTGCAAAGCTAAAAGCTAATAGTAAAAGGATACCTGCAAAAATATTTAAAAAAAAAATTCGTGTTTGATAATTTTTTTAAAAGTTTTCAAAAAAATGCATAAAACAATTACCTCAAAGAATGAAACAATAATAATTCCATTGACTAAATGTTCCAAGCTTAAAATTTTATCAGTTACCATTAGTTGTTTGAGACTGAGCTGGAAAGTATTCTAAATATGTTTTGACTGTTGATCTTTTTAATAACTTTGTAAAATTTTCTTGTTTCGACTGAACTGACAAGAAGAACAGGTCAGAACCACTATCTAATAAAGGTGCGCTAGTTTTGATATGTAATAAAAAAAAATTGTCTATATCCAAATGTTTAAGTTAAAAAATATTGGCAGATATAAATCTACTGAAAAAGAAAAGATGATTTATGAAAAATAAGTTTGTTATGACATATTAACTTGAAAATCAAGAATATTATAAATTAACAACAAATTTTAGTTGTTTAAAGTAAGAGCTATATTTCTCAAACTAACTAGTAAAAAATCATCCTAGACTATAAATACATTTGAACTAGTGCATAAGTTTGAGTTGAAAACAGTAATATTCAGTGAAGTGTTCTAGGTATTTGAAGATGAAACTCTGGGATATCAGCATCAAATGGCGTCCCATCCTCAGCAACCATCTGATACTTGCCTCGCATTGTGCCAACTGGGGTGGAAATGATAGCACTACTGGTGTATTCAAAACCCTCACCGGGCTCAAGAACTGGTTGTTGGCCAACAACGCCTTCCCCACGAACTTCTTGAACCTCTCCATTAGCGTCTATGATTTCCCAGTGCCTGCTCAACAATTTACATGTTTGTTCTCCAGTATTAAGAATTCTAATAGTGTAAGAAAACACATATTGATCTGCTTCAGGAGAAGAATGAGCTTCAAGGTAAGCTGGTTCAGCCTCAACCTCACAAAAATAATTATTACTCGAAAATTCAGTTTTCATCTTTAGATTATAACCAAAAAAAAAATTTATCTCATCTGTAATGGACTTGAATATCCTGTTAACTCCAAAAACCCCCTACCAATGATTTTTTCATCCAAACTCAGCAAAATGGCTCCCTCCCAATAAAATCCTCCCGTAGTTACTCTAGCGTCGAGTTCTTGATTATTAATTAACGGAAAAAACTTTAGACTGATATTTTCAAAAAGAATATTTTGTGATACGGGATAGGTGGCAAAAGATTTAGGTGATGTCCAGTGTTTTAAAGTTACCCATTTAGTTGAATTAATATTTTCTACGTTAGTTTCAATTTTATTTGAAGTTTTTTTTATTAGTGAGTGCTTCTCTCCATCGGCATTTAGCATAGAAAAATCACTCCATAGAATGGAACCATCAGATCTGCGTACCTTAAAAGCCATTAAACTCCCTCCATCAAATAAGTTAACTCCAATCCAATCCCAACCAACTGCATCAGGGTGAAGAAACTCACTTGACCACTCATGATCTAACCAAGATAAACCCTGGGTTTCAATAGATTTCCCCTCGATCTCTAAAAGTCCTTGGGTATCAAGGTTCGGTCTACTATAATACCAACTTGCTTGTGAGTCTTCTGGTCCTTTTTTTGAGAAACCAGCCTCTCCCCTTAGAATTAAATTTTTAGTTTTGGCTGGTGGCAAAAGTTTCAGAGCGAAAGAAAATTCCTTTGATCTGACATTTATTTTGTATGAATCAGGAATTTTTTGACGTATCATAAACCAATTTTCAAACTTTAGAGCTGTGTCCTTTGTGGAACAACTAACCAAACCTGAGCCTAGACGTCCTGCTTTTTGAGCACTTCTCAAGCCGCCTAACTCCTTTGAAATGACGGTTGCATGAACAAAGACAAGATGCTTTGGAGTGAATCGACTTAGATTGTTTTCTCCAATGAATGTTTTACGTCTAAAAAAAGTAAGTTGGTAGGCAAATTCCTTATCAGATTTATCTCTAAGCCAACCTGTTACATACCACCACTCAATCCCATAGGAATAATGAGCACCAAAATCTCTGGGAAAAATTAATTTTTGTCCAGGAATGACAACTCTACCTTGATCTTTTTTCTCAGTAGAATTTGCAATATTGAGAACAGTAGGAGATAAAACTATAAAAGATTTACATAATTTAGATAAAAATAATCTTCTTTCAAACACTAGAGGCCCCATCCTCTCTTAATACATTCCCAAGTTGAGTTTTATTTAATTGGCTTTTTACTGCTATTCTGGAAAAAAATATACCAGCCGAGGTTAAGAAGAAACCAATCCAAAGGATATAACCCATAGGAAATGTAAAATTCATTGTCCAATGAAATGATTGCGGGTTAACTACAAAAATTAGAATCAAGCTGATAATAATCCCCGCAATCGTACCCCAGAAAACTCCTAAAAAACACAAAAAACCACTTTCGAAACTTGTTTGTAATAGGATATTGGATTTTGAAGCTCCTAAGTGTAGTAATAAAGAAAATTCCTTTTCACGAATTTTAGCTTGACTAATATAAGTACATAAAATTGAGAAAATTGAAATAAAAAGTGCTATAAATCCTAACAGATAGGCTACATAAAAAGTACGATCAAATATTTCCAAAGATATTTCACGAATATTAGTTGCGCTTTTAAAATTCATTTCCTTCAAAATCCCGCCAAGTTTTTTAAGAGATATAACCACCTCACTTGGATCCGAATTTGTTTCTAACCAAACAGCTAAATTATTCAGATTAATCATTCCAGTAACTGATTTAAAGTCCGACTCCCTTACAACCAGACTTCCATGTTGATTAGAATAATCTCGATAAAATCCAGCAATAGTGACTCGAGAAAAATTTTCGTTTGGAAAGGGTAAGATTATCGAACTTCCAAGTTTAAAATCATACAACTGTCTCATGCTCTCTGAGACATAAATAAGAATCTTGTTATCTGAAAAAGAAATATCTCTAGGCACGTTTTTAGCAGTTAACTTTTCTCCGATCAAAAACAATTTTTTACTGCTCTCCTCATGCTTTAGCTGTCTAACAATCATCTTTACATCAACTTTTGAAGAGTCAAGCGAGATAGGAAAACTCTTCGACAATTCAATTTTTCTTATACCGCGTATTAGTAAAATTTTTTGTCTCACTCCCTCATCAATATTTAAATATCCCGAGTCCTTTGTTACAGTTCCATAAAGGTCAGCCATTAACAACTTATCAAGCCAGGAAATCACAGAGTTTTTAAAACTAGAAACCATGACTAATATGGATATCGTAAGGGCAACACTTGCAACAACTGAAGAAATAATAGGCCCTACATCACCGCTAGTATTAGTCAACCTATTGATACCTAGCCAAGCCCAACTTTTTTGTAAGGAAAAATTTAAGAAAGATTTTTTAAAAGATCTAAAAAAAACTAAGCTTACATTAGGAATAATTCCAATAAAAGCAAATAGGACTATGGCGATGCTAAAGTAACTTGCAATTGGAACTGAATTGTAAGGAGGAATAAGTAATAATAAACATGCAGACACAATTAATGCACAGAAAACAAGAGGAGACAGATTCAAATAAAAAAACTTTTTTTTTGAACTTAGAGTAAAAATACTTTTTGTAGAAATTTTGGATATTTTCAGGGCAGGAATTACACTTGCCATCAGACCTACAAAAACCCCTAAAGTCCAAAAACTAAATATCGTTAACCAATTAATATAAAGTTTAGAGGTGTTTTGAAATACTAAGTTTGCTCCAAGGTTGGCATTCAAAGTGGATAATAAAATTTTTGCTATAGATATTCCAAATATCACCCCCAGAGTACTGCCAATAAAAGATAGTAAAAATCCCATTGAAAGTACTATTGAAACTAACTCAACTTTTGAAATGCCAATGGTTCGTAATAAAGCGAACTGTGAAGTTTGTTGTTGCACCGAAAGGCTCAATACTGAATAAATCAAAAAAGTACCGGTAAACAAAGCTACTAAAGCAAGAACAGATAAGTTAACGTAGTAAGCTTTTGTAAGATTGTTGTTTTTCTTAAGTGATGCTGACAAATCAACTAACTCTAATTTGTATTTGTAACTACTATCATTTAAAAACTTATTAACTAGAGATTTTGATTGTTCAAAATTATTATTATCCGAGACCTTAAAATCCAATCTGCTCAACTTGCCGTAAAGTTTGAAAAATGATTGAAATGCTGCAATATCTATAACACCAATATTATTGCCAACTGAGTTTGATAGGCTACCTGCAACATTAAAAAATAATTTTTCTCCACCGTAATAAACAGGCAAAGAGTCTCCTAAGGAAACATTTAGTTTTTCTCTTGTTGTTGGAGATAAGAAAATTGATGACTCATCAAAAACAGACAACTTATTTTCTGGAAAATAACTTTTTTTAGATTTAGTTTGTTTTTCAAAATCCTCGGGTATAGCTAAAAAAATTGGGGTGGTTTTTAAAACTTTAAAAAAATCTAGTCCAAGAATATTTAATTTTTTATTATCTTTAGTTACTACTGATAACTCCAGTACCGGACTAATTTCAGACACTCCAAACCTATTCTTGATACCTAAAAACTCTTCGTATACAGTTTCATTAAAAAATCCACTTTTTGCTTTGATTTGATAACTGGCATCTCCCATTAAAATATTTGTTGAATGATTAAATTCTGAGATAGCTGATTTATTAACGATATTTATAGAAACCGCGAGGCTGATCCCCATCGAGATTGCTATTATTACAACTATCCACCTCACAGACTGAGTTCTAAAAGTCCCTTGAACAAACCAAAAAAGAAATAATGGGAAAAGTCCTATTGTTTTAGTTGCTATTTTAAAGGGGTTTTGCATTATCAATTAACAGGCATTAGGATTCAGATAACCCTTTTGCACTTAAAAAAAACTTTTTAGTCATTTTTTTAGCTGCTTGGTCAGAATGAGTAACCATAAGCAGAGTTGCTCCTGTTGTTCTACATTGATCAATTAAAAAATTTAAAACATTTTCTGAAGTCATGGAGTCAAGATTTCCTGTTGGTTCATCTGCTAAAATTAAATTAGGTTCATGAATTAAAGCCCTTGCTATGGCAACTCTTTGTTGCTCTCCCCCAGACAATTGATCGGGAAATGCATAATTTCTTCCGCTTAACCCAATTTTGTCAATATACTGCTGCACTCTAGAATTTGAAGTTTGCAAATCAAAATTCAAAAGAAGGCAAGGAAAAATGATGTTTTGAAAAACGTTTAGATGAGGGATTAAATGAAATGATTGAAAAACAAAACCCAAGTTAGTTCGCCTAAATTTTGTAACTTCCTCTTCAGACATATCTCGTAATATTTTTTTACCAAGTCTAACTTTGCCAGATTGTGGTCTATCTATACCCGAAATGAAATTTAATATAGTGGTTTTCCCACTTCCTGAATCACCAACTAAAGCAACAATTTCTCCAGATTTTATTTTTAAGTTGATATCTCGAATTGAAAATTCATTAGTACCAAAGCTTTTAGAGACTCCTTCTAAAGTTATTTCAAGCCCCATAAGTAAATCCTAAATATTTTCAATTATTTGTTTAACACGCCATGTTACATCTGCCTGAGGCCACTCCATCTGGGTCAATTTTTTCTAAAGACTTGGAAATTTTCTTTAATTTTTCTGGCTTATTGGTACCAATCAATGCCTTTTTTAGGGCAAATAAAATGTTAGCGTTAAGCGGAGCAAGAGAGTTAGCTTTTTCTAAAATTTTTATTGCCTCTTTCTTTCGATCAAAGTGAGCAAGAGCTATCCCATGAGATAAAAGGGCATCATAATTAGAAGGCTCTTCTCGGAACCACTGATTTGAAAATTTAATAGCTTTTACCCAATTTTGATCTGAAACATGCCTAGCATACCTAAGAAAATTAGGTTGATCGTTCAAGCCTTTCTCCCAAAATGTTAAGCCCTCTATAGGGCCTGCCGGAATTTTTTTTTCTTTACGTAAATCATTGACCCAATCACTCGGTAAGGCATAATAACCCCCGGAATGACCTGCTGAAAAAAAAGTAGTAATTCCTATTAGTTTACCATTTGTATCAAAAAGGCCACCACCACTACCTCCAGATGAAAATCCTGCAGTTGTTTTGAGAACTAAACTATTCTCCATTGGATGAAGACCGCTGATCCTACCTTCCGTGAAGAAAGCATCAGCTCCACCGGGATATCCATAGAAGTAGACTATGTTGCCGATTTTCATATCTGAGGGATTTCTAAGTTGGACAGCAGGAAAATTCAATGTGGGGGCTTCAAGAAGGCATAAATCTTTAAAAATATCTTTTTTGATGGTTTTTACGTGGAAGCTCAAAGCTCCCTTCATAACGGATATTCGATTACTTTTTCTAATAACGTGACAATTTGTCAGCACTTCACCTGGGCCAACTATAACCCCAGATCCAGAGTACAATCTCCCATCAGCAGGAGCCAATACTTTTAAAACACCCATTGAAAGCCCAGCATAAAATTCTGAGGACAAATTTGGCTTTTCTTTAGAAAATGAAGATGTACATAAAAATGTATTTGTGAAAAGAATGAAAACAATCAAAAATAAGGGACGTGATTTTTTATTCTTTAGATTCATTTTTTAACCCATTCAACACTTTTAACTCGCCACTCTTGTTTTCCATTAGAAACTTTTGAACATCCGAGAGCTTCAGGTTTACTTGATGGATTAAGAACAGAGCGGCTCCTATCTCCAGTTCTGTGATTCATAAACCATCGTTCTAAGGTTACTTTTAAAGAATCCTCTAAGTGGCTATTGGATATATAAATCATTACTCCACCTCTGGTAACACACTTGGCATCAAAGTCCGTAGTGAATTTGATAAATTCGTTTGGGTCTTTATCACCATAGGATGGGCCACCTAATAATAATGTACATAGAAAAGTGAACTTGAGTAAAAATAAATGGTATGTTTTGATAATTTTGTTATTCATGGCGAAATCGTTGTCAAATTTAAATTTATTCAAAACTATTGACAATTTTTTAGAGTAAATCAGAAGCGACTAGTTCCTTTTCAACAGTTAAATTCTAGAAGGATTTATAAAATTATGAAAATTCAAAAACAAAAAACAGAAAATGCTCTTTTAAAGTTTATTAATTTTATAACTGGTATAGTAATTTTTTGTTCAACGTCAACCTCTGTAGCAAACGATATTGGAGACGTACTGCCAAATGGCTCCACTATTGCTGCTAGAGCTGGGATTATGCAATTTATTATTGTACCAATTGAACACAAAAGAAATCAAAAATTTCACATAAATACCATTAAAGAGCTATGTCCAGGTAAAGAAACATGTTTTTTGAATTTTTTTACAAACTCTAGTGATGCTGAATTAAAATTTCCTCTGGATGAAAAAATACTAAGTGAGCCAACATTGATCTACAGGAGATCTTCAAAACATCAAAACGCAACATTTCAGTGGAGTTGTCGTCTTAAATTAGCAGTTTCATCATGTTTTTAATTTTAGGAACCAGCAGAGATAGTTAAATCTTTTGCAAATGTTGCATTTGTCGAGTCTAAAACCTTAGCACTTAAAACTTCATTTGAACTGTTAGGAACAAAGTAGAATCTGATGTTTGGATTTTCACTAATTGCAAAATCCAAATCAGCAGTCAATAAAATTTGATTGCCTTGTTTAACCTCAATTTTTCTAACAAATAGGGGAGGCACATAGAGCCTGGTTAATTGATCCATTTGCATACCAGAAAAATTGGGATGAGAAACCATTACTTGTGCCATCGTAGGTTCACCAATCTTAACTTTGTTTTCAACTCTGAAACGCATCTTACCCATTCTTGCTAGAGCAGCCTCCTGATCTTTTCCTGCTGGAGCTGAGCAACCACCAGAAGCTCTTACATATTTACTAACCATGTGAAGTGAACCGTTGTTGAGTTCAGCAACTGCTCTTACGTGAGTGTACTCCTCTAACCTAACTCTGGTCTCAATGTCAGCCCTACCGGCCTCAGGACTCAAAGTGAACACTCCTGCCAGTGGTGTTGGATTATTATCAATCAATAAATAGAGTTTTTTTATGAATTTTTCAGGAGTTTGCTCAATTTTACTAGTTATAGAAATTGGGACAACAGCAGCGTCTTCAGCTCTAAAAGGGGCCGAAATAGACAAAATACCTTCAGCATTTTCTTTGATTTTCCTACCATCAAAGATCACTTCTTTGAGCTGTTTCCATTTTTTGGTATCGGGCGATGGATTGACAATGTCACCTGCAAAAGCCAATTTGAAAACAAAAAAACAGATGCAAATAGGTAATAAAACAATAAATTTATTGTGAGTTAATATTTTAGTCATACCAACTACTCCCATTCTAATTCGGCATACGCAGCAGTTACATTACGCCTAATAAATAAATCTGACAAGTTCCAGTTCCCCATAGTCTCTACGGAGACCTTTTTAACAGCTTGACTTATTGTAAGACCGTCTGAGATTGCTTTTTTTGTCAATTTATAGAGCTTTACTAGGTAATTTTGCTGCATAAGTAATTTTGAAGAGCCAGTTTTCTGGTGTGAACCGTGTCCAGGTATGATGAAATTAACATACATTCCATTGGAACCTTTATGTGAGGGTTTGATTAATTCCTCAGTTGTTTTGATCCAATTACTTAAATTTCCATCAAGAACTGGTATGTGATCAACAAATAATAAATCCCCGGCCCACAAAACTTTATTCTGTATATCAAAAACAGTAAGATCATTATCGGTGTGTGCAGTTTTCCAGGCCTTCAAAAATAGTTTTCTATCACCTAAATCAATTTCAAAATTATCTTTTATTCTCCTAGTCAGAGGCTCAGGAACAACAACATTGTCCAGACCCATCAATTCCTGCATTCTTTTATTAAAAAACTTGTATCTTGAACTTAATGCCCCTTCAAATTTGTGGTGTGCTATGAACTCTGGTTTTGGATTCAAATTAAAAAAAACAGTATTTCCTCCTATATGGTCTGGATGAGCATGGGTGTTGATCACATAACAAATTGGTTTAGTTGTCGTTTTTCTGATGAATTTTAGTAAGGCCATCCCAGTTTTCTTACTTCCACCAGTGTCTATGACAGCAACGCATTCCTCACCTACAACAAAGCCATAATTTGAAATATGTCCAAAATTCTTCTTGGAAAAGTCGTCAATATATCCTGTAAAAACAAAAGTATTTTTCCCGATTTCTGTAATACTGCTTTGTACAATATTATTAAAATCTTTGTTTACTTTGACAGTTTTGTGTTTGTGATCATGTGAATATTTGGGTAGATTTTTATTACATACTTTTTCATCACCAAATTCAGCAATTTCAAACTCTCTCCAAACATGTTGAACATTTAATCCATGTCTTCTTGAATATCCAAGAGAATTTTTGAATTTAATCAAGCTAAGTCTCTTGTCAGCATCTGAACCATTTCCACCTGAATTAAAGTCATTTTGAATAAGTGCCAACAAATCTGATAAGTAACGCCTTGTCATTTTTATATCAGAGTTATTGAAGGCATTTTGATAACCTGGTGAGTAAAAGATAGTCCCACTCCCGAGTACATACTTTGGATTTAGTTCTTCTAAGGTTTGTAAGCTTTTTATCCATTCTTTTGTGTTTGCATGCAGCAAACTTGGCAAATTACCAGAATGAACCATCCTGCCAGCATATAAAATTCCTGCTCTTTTGTTCCAAAGGACGCTATCGCCTGTGCTTTTTGCACAATCAAAAGTGTAAGTTCTCCAATCAAGTAATTGCGGATGAAGAACTTTTTCATCTTCTACTATGTAAGTAGGAATCACAATTATTTCTTGCATAAGTCCATTCTCAGGAATTACAGAAAACAAGTCTTTTCTGCATTCCTCGCATTTGTTTTTCATAACCTCTGCTGTCACCTTTGAACTCATAAATAAGGGTTTTTTAGAGACAAATGCTGAATTTCCGAGAACATTTTCTGGCTTACCCGTTGAATTAAAAACCCATCTTACATTCGGCAATTCTTTTCCATGGATATTTGCTATTGATTTCAAAATCTCAGAGGCGTATCTCGGATGAGGACCAGGGTCAATAATAAAAATTCCATTTTTTCTTACCTCAACAACAGAATGAATGGCAGTTTCAATTCCTAGGGGAGATAAATGACCATTTAAGTCAGAGACCTTATAAATAACTGAATCTTCTGATTGATATAGTTTTTGTGGCTTAAGTTTTATAGGAATCAGAGCATTTCGTTTACTTTCTTGAATGGAGTAAGTTGAGGAGTGATGAAAAAAAATTAAAGCTAAAA
>MDTB01042995.1_pt1 | contig 18664 bp, 22 predicted proteins | sample 811161 | NCBI WGS metagenome assembly MDTB01 (sample SAMN05326650, study PRJNA326480) | marine metagenome | isolation source: seawater | place: Mediterranean Sea | collected 2009
AATGCTATCACCCTTATTTGTAGTAGCTAGTATAATTCTATGAAGTAGTGCTTCTGGTTTTTGAGTAGAATGAACTTTTTTACCATTTTTCTTTAATCTTTCCTTTCCATTACAAATTGGAAATGTCCAATCAGACCTCATCTGCAAATCATCATTTAAACATTTCAGAGATTGATAATTAAAAGTGTATTTTGATTTTTTATTTTTTGATGCCCAAATTAAAGTTTCATGAGCGTTGGTAAATCTTGTTCCTCTAAAATTAGGCATTGGATTATTTTTTCTCCAGATAACATCATTTAACAGCCAGTAGTTTAAATTTTGTAAGTGATAACCTAAACGAAAAATATTATGGTAGGATCCTATTACCCAAATGCTTCCATTATCTTTTAGAATACGCCTACATTCTACCAACCAAGCTTTACAAAATTCATCATAATGTTTGAAGCTTTCAAATTGATCCCACTTATCATTAACACCTTTAACCTTACTAGAATCTGGTCTTCTTAATGTCTCTCCGATTTGCATATTATATGGAGGATCGGCGAAAACTAATTCAAAAGATCTATCAGGAATTTTTTTTAACTCTTTTAAGCAATCGCCAATAACTATTCTATTTAAATATTTTGACATATTTTGATTCAACTCGAAATTGAATCTAGGGTCAAACAATTTTACGTGAAAAACGAGTTCTCTTGTGTGTTGGAAATTTATTTAGACAACATCTTGTGTATTGGTTTAAAACCCTTTCTGTGATGTGTACAAATTCCAAATTTCTTTAATCCTTTAAAATGATCCTTTGTTCCATATCCATAATTTCTTTCCCAGGCATAATTTTTATAATCTTTAGACAATTTAATCATTAATAGATCTCTATAACTTTTTGCTATTATAGATGCCGCACTAATACATTTAATTTTTTCATCTCCTTTAACGATAGTCTGGTAATTTTCCAACCCTTCGGGTGCAAAAATTCCATCTATTAAAATTAATTCTGGTTTTTTTGTAAGATTGTTAATCGCTCTTTTCATTGAAAGTAAAGAGGCTTTTAAAATATTTAGATCAAAAATTTCTTTTACGGAAGCGCTACCAATCGCATAAGTAGAGTTTTTTTTAATAATTTCTGCAATTTTTATTCTATTACTAAAATTCATTTTTTTAGAGTCTTTAAGTATTTTCAAGTTAATACTTTTATTTAAAACTACCGCAGCAGAAACAACAGGGCCTGCTAAACACCCTCTTCCTACTTCATCGACTCCAGCTATAATAATGTTATTTTTCAATTTTAATTTTTAATTCAGAAATTTTTTTTCTAATCAATTTAAGATCTATCCAGGCCATCTTTTTTTGATCTGGTTGTCTCATTAAAAATGCCGGATGGAAAGAAGCTATTACTAAGGTTGAAATATTTCCAATTTTTTTTTCTACCCATTTTCCACGAGCTTTTGATATTACAATTTCATCTCCAATTATTGCATTAAGAGCAGTGCTTCCTAACAATAAAGTTATTTTAGGTTTAATTATCTCAATATGTTTTGTTAAATATGGTAGATATTTTGATATTTCTTCATTTGTAGGACGTCTATTTTCTGGCGGTCTATAATTTACAACATTAGTAATATATACATTTTTTCTGTTTAGATTTATCGACTGAAGCATCTTATCTAGCAATTGTCCAGCTCTTCCAACAAAAGGCACTCCTTCCTTGTCCTCATTCGCACCGGGACCTTCACCTATAATCATAATTTTTGCATTAGGGTTTCCATCTGCAAAAACCTGATTTTTCGCACTTTTCTTTAATTCACAGTTCTTTATTTTGCTAATTGAGTCTTTTAAATTTTCTAACAGTTTAGTCTTATTCCCACTCATACCCAAAGTTTTGTTTTTATATCTGTTAATAGATCGATTATCGTATATCAAGTTATAATTTATTAAACTATAATACTTTACAAGTTTATTTAGCTTTGTATTAATTTTTTTAGTCATATAATTCATTTATGAAAAAAATAAATTTTTTTTTTACTTTAATCATCAAAATAATTTTTTTTCTTTGTATATATAATACCATACAAGCAAAAAATTTAGATAAATACAATAACGAAGACAGTATCTCTAATTATTTTTCTGGAATATTATCATTAAAAAACAATAATTACACAAGCTCATATAAGTTTTTAAAACAACTAGATGGATTAGAGGACTCTCATCTTAATTATTCCAGATTATATAAATTTACTCTTTTAAATCTTGAGAGATTTAACGAAGCTTTTGATTATTCAAAAAAACTTGAAAATAAAAAATTAGACAGTTTTGAAAGCAACTTAGTTATTGGTATTTATTATCTTAAAAAAGAAAAATTTGACAAAGCTAAGATCTATTTTAAAAAATTATCGACTAATGAATACAAAGATCCACTAAAAATTTTAATATCTCGTTCATTAAATAACTGGGTGTCATTTCCAAAATTATCTAAAGAAAATTCTCTAAATTTAATTGATAAAACCAAAGGTAGATATGATTCACTTCAAGCAATTCAAAAGACATTTGCCCATTGTTATTTTGATTCTGATAAAACTGTTAAAAACTTTGAGGAACTTTTAGCAAATAAGAATAGTGACTTTTCAAGATTTAATTTTTTTTATATTAATTATTTATTAAAAAATGACAAAATTACAAAAGCAAAAAAAATATTAAATAATTCTCTAAAATCTAGTCCAAGAAATCTAATATTAAATCAATTAAAAATTGACCTAAATAATAACAGAAAAGAAACTTCATATAATAAATTTAATTGTAGAAAAATTTCTGACGTAGTCGCTGAAATATTTTATATTACTGCCTCAGCTCTTTCTTCTCAGTCACTATATTCATTATCTAATTTTTATTTAAACATAGCTAAATTTTTAAATCCAAATTTCATTTCATTTGAAACTCTTTATGCTGAAAATCTGTATAGAATTAATAACTTAGAAAAAGCAAAAATTGTATACAAGAAAATAAAAAAACAAGGTTTAGTATATGATTGGTATGCGTCAAAACAAATTGCAAACATAATGTTAAAAAATAAAAAAAAGACGGAAGCTTTAAAACTTCTAACTAAAAGTTATGAAAAAATATTAAATCCAGAAATATATGTTACCTATGATTTTGCTGAATTTTTGAGAAATAATGAAAAATTTGAAAAATCAATTATTCAATATAGTGAAGTTTTAAAGTCGATTAATAAAGATCATTATTTGTACGCTGGTGCAAGCGAAGGTAGGGGAGTTGCTTTTGAAAGATCTGATAAGTGGCAACAAGCAGAGAAGGATCTTTTAAATTCATTAAGTGCATCTCCGGATCAAGCTTATGTTATAAATTATTTAGCATATTCGTGGATTGAAAAAGGTATCAATATTGAAAAGTCCTTAAAAATGTTAGAGAAAGCCAACGAATTAAAAAAAAATGATGGCTATATTATAGACTCGTTAGGCTGGGCTTTATATAAATTAAAAAGGTACAAAAAAGCAAAAGAATATCTAAAACTTGCCGTAAGAATAATGCCCTCAGATCCAATCGTTAATGACCATTTTGGAGACTCGTTGTGGATGAATAATCAAAATATTCAAGCAAGATACTATTGGAATTACGTTCTAAACTTAGAAAAAACAGAACCTAAATTAAAAAAAACTATTAAAAAAAAATTGATTTTTGGTTTAAGCACAAAATCTTAAAATTTTATGATCAAGTCATATTGTAAAATAAATTTATCATTAAGAGTCATTAATAAATTAAAAAATGGACTTCACAATATTCAATCGAATGTATTTTTAATCAATTTTTTTGATGAAATAAATATAAGGAAAATAAATAAAAAAAATGACAATATTATTTTTAACGGACGATTTAAAAGACCTATAAATAAAAAAAAAAACTCAATCTCAGAAATATTAAATATTTTGAGATTGAACAAATTAATAAAAAGAGATGTTAAGTATCAAATAACTGTTAATAAAAAAATACCTGTTTTTTCTGGCCTAGGTGGAGGTACGAGTAATGCTGCTTTTATCTTTAAATATTTTGTAAAGAAAAAAATTAATAGCACCATTCTAAAGCAGGTTGAAAAAAAGGTAGGTTCAGATTTTAAGTTATTTTTTTACAATCAGTCTCATTTAATTAATCTACAAAAAATCGAAAAATTTAAAAAAAAACATCATTTTTATTTTGTGTTAGTTTATCCTAACGTTAAATGTTCTACTAAAAAAATATACGCTAAAGTAAAGAACTATCGATATAAGACAAACACAAATATTTCAAAGGTCCATTCAAGGGCTAAATTTATTGAAGCTATCAAAAAGGAACAGAATGACTTACAACAAATAGCTGTTTCGAAATTTAACTCACTGGATTTATTAATTAATTTTATTAAAATTCTGAAAGGGTGTCATTTTTCAAGGATGACAGGCTCAGGATCAGTCTGTTTTGGCATGTTTGATAACAAAAAATCAGCTACATTTGCATTAAAAAAAATTAAAAAGAGGTTTCCAAAATATTGGTCTGTAGTTACAAAAACTATTTAATTTTAGAGTTTTATGATATATCAAATCCATAACAATGGGGCATAGCCAAGCGGTAAGGCAGTGGTTTTTGATACCACCATCCTAGGTTCGAATCCTAGTGCCCCAGCCATAAGAATGAATAAAATTTTAGATATCGATACATTAATTAAAAAGGTAAAGTTTTTACTTTTTCCTTTCTATAAATCACCTGAAATAAGAAAAATTTTTCAAATACTAGAAAAAGATCAACTAAAAGAAAAAAGAGTCGCCATGTTTGTTGGAGGGTGCGTTAGGAAATATCTTTTAGGTGAAGAAGTCGATGATATTGATATAGCAACTGTTCTTAGTCCCAAAGAAATAAAAAATAAATTTAACAATACAGATGTCAAAGTTATTGATACCGGTATAGACCATGGTTCAGTAACCTTATTATTAAATAAGAAAAAATTTGAAATTACTACACTTAGAAAAGATTTACTAACAGATGGTAGACATGCGCAAGTATCTTTTACAGATGACTGGAAGCTTGACTCAGAAAGAAGAGATTTTACTATCAACGCAATATATTTGGATATCAAAGGAAAAGTTTACGATCCTCAGCTCGGGTTAAATGATTTAAAAAGAGGTATTGTAAAATTTATTGGCGATCCTAATAAAAGAATCGAAGAAGACTATTTAAGAATTATTAGATTTATTAGGTTTTCTATACAATATAATCATCAAGATTTTGAAAAATCTACCTTAGAAGCACTAAAGCTTAACTTAAATGGTATAAAAAATTTATCTAAAGAAAGAATTTTTAATGAACTTACTAAGATTTTACATTTAAAGAATTTTAAAGATATAATCCGAAATAATAATCTTAAAGAAATATTTTCACTTATTTTTCCTGAATTAAAATATTTAGAAAGATTGAAAAAAAAAGACATTTTTCCAAGAAATACGATTATTCCATTTGAAGTTTTGATAGCAATTATACTACTTGATGAGTCTAACAATTATGAATATTTTTGCCATAAATATAAAGTTTCTAATATAGTCAAAGAAAAGTTAGGGTATCTTCATAAAGCTTTAAATAATTATTTAAATGATATTTATTATTTTAAAAAGAATCTTAAAAAAAATATTTATTACCTAAGTAAAAAAAAATTAAAAGATTTCAATATATTAGTTTTTTTTATTTTTCAAAAAATCTCAGTTAAAAAGTTTTTAGAAGTTCTAGATAATATAAATCAAACATCAGTACCTAATTTTAACATAGATGGAAAATTCTTGTTAAACAGAGGATTAGCAGAAGGAAAAGAAATTGGCGTAGTTTTAAATGAGTTAGAAAAAATTTGGTTAGAAAATAATTTTGCTTTATCTGATGAAAAAATGATGAAAGTTATAAACAAGACAAAAAATTAGATATATTCTACTTTTAAAACCTCAAAATTTCTTTCTCCTGATGGGGTTTTTACAATAACCATTTCTTTAACACTTTTACCAACTAACGCCTGTCCAATAGGACTTTTAAAGTAAATTAAATTTTTAGAAATGTCGGCTTCATCTTGCCCAACTAACTTGTACTTTATTTTTTTGTTAGTTTCTAAGTCTTGTACTGTTGTAGTAGAGCCAAAAATAACTTTTCCCTCGTTTTCGATTTTTGTAACATCAATTACATTTGCTCTAGCTATAATGTCGTTAATAGCAATTATTCTACTCTCTAATTGAGCCTGCTGTTCTTTTGCTGCATGGTACTCTGCATTTTCTTTTAAATCTCCATGGGATCGCGCCTCAGCAATTGCTGCCACTATTTTAGGTCGTTCAATATTTTTTAAATTATCCAGTTCTAATTTAATTTTTTCAAGACCGTTAATTGTAATCGGTTCTTTATTCATTTTATTTCCACTTCGGTTTTGGAGGCAAAGACATTAAAATAGACTCAATATTTCCACCTGAATTTAATCCAAATTTCGTTCCTCTATCATATAGAAGATTAAATTCTACATACGTACCTCTTTTATAGTATTGTTTATCTTTATCTTTATTAGTCCAATTTAAGTTAGTTTTTCGTTCTATAACATTTTTAGAGATATCTATAAACCCAATACCTAAATCTCTAACAAATTTAAAGTTTTTTTGCCAGTCTTTAGTTTCATAATCAAAAAAAATTCCCCCTATTCCTCTTGTCTCATTTCTATGGGGAACGAAAAAGTATTTATCACACCAATTTTTATATTTTGGGTATTTTTTTTTATTTGCCAAACATATTTGTTTTAATTTTTGATGAATATATATTTTTTCTTTTTTATCTTTAAAGCTTGGGGTAGCATCAATACCGCCTCCAAACCAGTTTTTTTTAGTAACAATAAATCTAGTATTAAAATGAAGTGCTGGAATTTTAGGATTTTTCATATGAGCAACTACTGATACTCCACTTGCCCAATATTTTCCATCTGTCGCTGCACCTAAAATTTTAGTCCTAAATTGTTTTTTAAATTTACCAGAAACAGTTGATCTATTAATTCCAACTTTATCAAACACCTTTCCATTTTTAAGCAAAAGAGACATCCCCCCACCTTCATTTTTATTTGTTTTTTGCCATTCTCTTTTTTTAAATTTTTTAGAGTTTGAAAATTTATTTTCTATAGACTCAAACTGCTCACAAATTTGAGATTGCAAAAAAACAAACCAGTTGTGTACAATTTTCTTTTTAATATTAATATCAGTCATTATTTAAAATAATTTTGTTGTCTTAAAGCCTCGGAGGCTACTATTGCCACAGTCATTGCTATATTTAAAGATCTTGCGCTCTCATTTAAAGGTACTTTTATTTTTTGTTTAATTAATTTATGTATTTCTAATGGGACTCCAGCACTCTCTCTACCAAGTAAAAGAAAATCATTTTTTTTAAATTTAAAATTGTGATAAGATTTTTTTGCTTTAGTTGTTAGTAATACTATTCTAGATTTTAGATGATTTCCTAAAAAACTTTCAAAATCTTGATATCTAGTTATCTTAGTAAGTTCTAAATAATCCATTACAACTTTTTTAAATCTTGGATCCTCCATATTAAATCCACATGGTTCAATAATATGAACATTAATTTTCAAACACGCACAAAATCTAATTATAGCAGCAGTATTTTGCGGGATATCCGGTTTATAAAGTAGAATTTCAACCATTGCGATTTAAGTCATAATACGAAAAAATAAATTTTAAACTAGTGATAAAATCAGCCTTGTTATTTTTTTCATAAAATTACAACCTTTAAGTAGCTTGCATAATTTGTATCTAGGCAGTAAAACTATACTAGATGCAGGAGCAAAAATGGGTATTCATTATGATTATAAGTCTACTAGAGGAGAGAAAGCCATGAAAAAAGAGGCTAAAAGAAAAGCTCGTATTGAACAAAGAAGAGCAAAAAAAAGCCAGCTAGAAGAAAAAAAACCTGAAAAAAAAATGCACGATATCGACAAGCCTATTACTCTTGAAGATTTAACTAATCCTGATAAAGACTAAAAATTAATGCGAGCTTTAGACAAAAAAGATTCGCGTCAATTAAGACGTGAAAAAGCTCTTAAAATTAATTTAAAAAAAAGAAAAAAATTTAAAGAAAAACTTAAAAAGATTAAATCATGACAGTACTATCTGATAAATGGATTAAAAAAATGGCTGAAAAAAACTCTATGATAAAGCCATTTGTTGCAAGACAAAAAAGAAGAGGAAAAATTTCTTTTGGATTATCTTCTTATGGATATGATGCTAGAGTTTCAAATGAGTTCAAAATATTTACGAATGTGAATTCTGGAATTGTGGATCCAAAAGTATTTAAAAAAGAGAGTTTTGTTACTAAAATTGGAAAAGAATGTATCATTCCCCCAAATTCTTTTGCGCTTGGGAGTACTATGGAATATTTTAAAATTCCCGATAATGTTTTAGTCATTTGTTTAGGTAAATCTACCTACGCTAGATGTGGAATAATTGTAAACGTGACTCCTCTCGAGCCTGGTTGGGAGGGACATGTAACCTTAGAATTCTCAAACACAACACCATTACCTGCAAAAATTTATGCTAATGAAGGGGTGGCACAATTTGTATTTATCAAAGGAAATGAAAAACCAGATGTTACTTATGCTAAAAGAAAAGGAAAGTATATGAAACAAAAAGGCGTCACTCTTCCAAAGGTTTAAAATTATTTTAATGCAAAAGTTAATCATTAAAGGTAAAAAATTTTTATCAGGATCAATTACAATTTCTGGATCAAAAAATGCTACGCTTCCAATTTTAGCAGCCACTATTTTATGTAGAAAAGTAAAAATTCGAAATATACCGCTAGTAAAAGACGTTTTTACGATGATTGAATTACTAAATTCAATAGGTCTAAAAACTAAAGTTAATAGAATGCAAAATTCTTTAGAAATAAGTAATTTTAAAAAAAAATTAAACACGATTGCCCCTTATAAATTAGTCAAGACAATGAGAGCTGGTGTATTAGTACTTGGACCACTTTTAGCAAAATTTAAAAAAGCAAAAATTTCTTTGCCAGGAGGTTGCGCAATAGGAACACGTCCAGTTGATCTCCATTTATTTGCATTAAAAAAAATGGGTGCAAAGATAAGAATTAAAAATGGTTATATATATGCTTCTGCAAAAAATGGATTAAAAGGGAACTTAATTAGATTTCCAAAAATATCAGTTGGTGCTACAGAAAATGCCATTATTGCTGCAGCTCACGCAAATGGTAAAACAACCTTACTCAACTGTGCAATTGAACCAGAAGTACATGATTTAATTTTGTTTTTAAACACACTTGGTTGTAAAATTAAATTTGATAAAAGAAAAATTACTATACCAGGTATTTTTGTACCAAGAGAAATCTCTTACGAAATAATGTTCGATAGAATAGAAGCTGGCACATATTTAATTGCCGCAGCATTAATAGGTAAAAAAATTTCTATACTTAAAGTTAAGCCGAAAATTATAAATACAGAAATTAAGGCCTTAAGAAAAATGGGTGTAAAGTTTTCCATTGGTAAGGATAAAATAGTTGTAAAAAAATCTGATAAAATGAAAACTACAAATATAACTACTTCTCCTTACCCTGGTTTTCCAACGGATCTACAAGCACAAATAATGGTTCTCATGACAAAAGCTCAAGGAATATCAAAAATAAAAGAAAATATTTTTGAAAATAGATTTATGCATGTCCCTGAACTAAAAAGAATGGGTGCGAAAATTACAGTAAATAACAATACTGCGACTATCATAGGACCAAACAAACTGTCAGGAGCAGAAGTTATGGCAACAGATTTGAGAGCCTCAGTATCTTTGGTGCTCGCGGGATTAGTTGCAGATAATAGAACAATTATAAATAGAATATATCATCTTGATAGGGGATATGAAAATTTAGAAAAAAAGTTAAAAAAGTGCAAGGCATTAATTCAAAGAAAATAAATATAAATCATGAAGGTTAAAAATTTAAAATTAATTGCGAACTCAGATGAAGATTTAAGAGTAATTTCTGCACATCTACAAGATTCGATTGTTTCTCCATCTGATATTGCTCACTTAAAAAAAAATAGAATTTTTTTAATGCAATTAAATAGATTTATGTGGGAAGATATTGAAAAAGGGGTATTTAGAAAAAATAAAAGAATTAGAACTATTTTGAAATTTGATAATGTTATTAGCGTTTCTTCAAAAAATATTACCGTGAATGATAAAGACCGTTTTTTAGATTTTTTAGCTATTGAATCTAATATTTTGCCTGATAAAAATTATGATATAAAATTAATATTTTCAGGTGATAATGTAATTAGTATACGATCAGAATTAATAGAGGCTACACTTGATGATCAAGGTAGCCCATGGGAAAGTAAAACAAAACCTAAGCATAAATTTTTATGATATCAAATTATTTAAATTCTACACAAAATAATTTTTTTACAAAGTTAGAAAAATTTCTCGATAAGAGAAGAAGGCAAAATCCTGGCAAATATATATTTGTAAAAAAGATAATTAAAGATGTTAGAAAGAATAAAGATAAATCAATATTAAAATATGAAAAAAAATTTTTGAAGTTAAAGAAAATAAATAAAAAGGATATTAAATTTTCGAAAATAGAAATTAAAAAAATTATTAAAACATTAGACAAAAAAACGAGAAAATCTATTGATCTTGCTTTTACTAGGATCTACAAATTTCATAAAAAACAAGTATTAAATACATATAAAATTACTGATAATTATAAAAATGTTTTTACTTATAATTCATCTCCAATTGAAAAAGTAGGTATTTATGTACCTGGAGGTAAAGCTAGTTATCCAAGCTCAGTTTTGATGAATTCTATACCAGCTATGATTGCAGGAGTTAAAGAAATATATATGACTACACCGGCAATAAATAAAAAATATAATCCAGCAGTAATATATGCTGCTACAAAATGTAAAGTAAAAGAAATCTATAAAATTGGAGGAGCCCAAGCTATAGCAGCTTTTGCATATGGAACAAATTCTATTAAAAAAGTAAATAAAATAGTTGGACCTGGAAATGAATTTGTGGCTCTTGCGAAGAAAGAAGTTTTTGGTGACGTCGGGATAGACATGATTGCTGGACCGTCTGAAGTAACAATCGTAGTTGATAATTATTCAAATCCAGAATGGGTAGCAGCTGACTTAATTGCACAAGCTGAACACGACAATTTTGCACAATCCATATTGTTAAGTAAAAGTAAAGAAATGATAAAAAAAGTAAACTTTTACTTAAAAAAACAATTAAAAATTTTACCAAAAAAAAAAATTGCAACTAAAAGTTTAAAAAATTTTGGTTTGACTGTCTTAGTAAAAAATAAAAAAGCTCTTATTAAGACTATAAATCTAATCGCTCCTGAACATTTAGAGATTTTAATCAATAAACCAAACGAAATTTTAAAAAGTATTAAAAATGCTGGATCAATATTTATCGGAAAATATTCTCCCGAGGCTATGGGAGATTATATTGCAGGCACTAATCATGTTTTACCAACCTCTGGTGCAGCAAAATTCTCCTCTGGCTTATCTGTTTACGATTTTTTAAAGAGACATTCTGTAATAAAAATAACAAAATCAGGTATTGAAAGATTAGGCACATCCGTTATAAATTTAGCAAATTATGAAAATCTTGAAGGACACGCTTATTCAGTTAAACTAAGGTTAAAAAAGGATTAAATTTGGCAAAACAAGAAACATTAGAATTTAAGGGGAAAGTAACGGAATTACTTCCCAATGCAATGTTTAGAGTAAAATTAGAAAACAATCATGAAATTTTAGCTCATACTGCTGGAAAGTTAAGAAAGAATAGAATAAGGGTTTTGGCGGGTGATAGTGTAACGGTAGAAATGTCAGCTTACGACTTAACTAAAGGTAGAATTACTTTTAGAGGTTAAAGCCTTTAGGCACTAATATGTAATTTTTAGCTTATAGAATGAAACTTTGAATTTTAATTGCCCTTGATCATTAAGATTGAACCAGAGCTCTCCAAAAATACAAAAATTAAGTTATGTTTTTTACTAAATACTAAATCTCTCACTCTATCACCGATTGTTATAATTTGATGATTAATCATTTTATATTCATCATTAAAAAAAAAGTAGTGTAATGATCTTCCACCATCTTTTTCTGAATATAACTTTCCCATTGACCCCATCAGGTAATGATTTTTGCTTTGGCCAATAAAATCAGAAATATTTATTATTTGAGAAGGAGCAATTGCTGGATTGAAATATATGACAGGTTCAACAAAACCATGATCTGAATGAGACTTATATAGAGGAGAATTTATTTTAACTTTTTCATTAAATTTTAAAGTACTTCCATAGTGTTCGCCGTAAGAGGATATTGGCCACCCAAAGTTTTTTATCTTACTCAAAGGAGAAAAATTTAAATTTACTTCGCAACCTCCAAAAGCACCATGTTCTGATGAAATAATAACATCATTTATATCATCATAAAATAATCCTTGAGGGTTTCTATGACCAATAGATAAAATTTCTGATTTTTTCGTTGTCTTATTTATTTTTATTATTTTGCCTCTTAAGCTTTTTAAACTTTGAGGTAATTCGTGATTGTTTTCTAAGACTGATCTATAATCACCAATTGTGTACAATAAACTATCTAACTTATACTTCGATATTATACCACCAGATTGAGATAAATAATCACCGATTTGACATTCATTCATTTCAAAAAAATTTCGAAATTTAATTTTTCTTGTATTTAATTTACCTTCAACAATAGCATTATAATAACAATTAGGACCCTTTTTTTTTATATAGGAGATATAAATTTTTTCTTTTTCTATGAAAATATCTTTCACAATAGGAGGATATAATTCTATTACCTTTTTTCCAATTATCTCAGTTAAGTTTGTTTTTATCTTTTTTAAGTTAAGTGGGGTATCGATTTTAAAACTTGATATACCTGTAAAAAATAGTTGCCCAGTACCAGTCATTAAAAAAAATTTATCATTAGATACTTCGAGGTACGACCTAGGACCATTTCCTCTTAAAATTTCATTTGTATATTTAAAATATTTATAATCGGTCAAATTAAAAACCGTTGTCTGGTCATTTGCAAAAGTTGGAATTTTTATATCTAGACTTGATGAGCTTTGAAAAGTCATTTGTAAATTATTGGCTTTTGCCACTAATTTATAACTCTCTTTTTTAAAAAGTAGATTATAATGATAGTTATCTAAAATTGCATAATATTTTTTTTTATATAAAGTTTCTTTTATAAAATTCTTCAAGTCTTGAGAAATATAATGGTTTAAATTTTTATTCAAAAACGTATTTTTGTTTCCTATAGATTGTCCTACCCAATAATATAAAGTTAAAAGTAATGGAATTGTAGCAATCAGTAATATAAGTACATTTCTTATTTTTCTCACAATTATACCTTTACTGAAATAGCATTATTTAATTAAGACAAAAATAATTGCTATTTCATAATTATTTCAAGCCTATAAAAAAAGATAAAATAAGTCTTATATCATCTATTATCTATGTCTATATGATATTTTAGTTGTTTTAAGTGCTATCTTCCATTCTTTAAACATGAAAAATATAAGTTTTTTTTATTTATATTAATTAAAATATATAGTATGCACGGGCATGATATTAACACCCGAAAAAGATAAAAATTTACTTAAGTCAATAGTTGAATTTTCTTACGCAGAGTACGGATCAGCTTTGGAAATGCTTGCGGCAGCTAAAAGAGCTAAATCGCCAAAATTAAAAATTGGCTACATTAGACATTCATTAGATGAATATAGACACACTTTTTTGTTACATAAAGTTTTATCAAACCAAATAAAGAAGGGAAATCTCAAATTTGAAAGAGATTACAGATTTTCTCCTCAAAACGTTCTTTTAAAAGGCTACGTTGATAAAGAAGGGTATCTTGTTGAAAAATTAGCACTAAAGAAATTTGTAGAATTTGTTTATTCCAATGAATATTTGGCAAAAGATTCTTTTGATTGGCTGACTAAACAAATTAAAGACAGTGACTCAATAAAAACTTTAAAGAAAATAATGGACGATGAGCAGCATCACGCCGATGACTCAGCTGAGACTTTGGAGGATATTATGAAAGACGAGCTTGTGCATCACGGAATGGCAAAAAAATTCTACGAAGCAAAATTTCCTGAGTCAAAGTTAAATAAAGCATTTAAAAGAGAACTTTTTAAAAATAAATTGAGAATGTTTTATTACAAAAACTTAAAATTTTTAAATAAAATTTTTGATCCAATCTTAAACTTTTTCATTACGTGTTTTGGAAAAATTGTTAACTTAATAGTCGTTCCATCTGCATCAAATCAAAATTTGATGGTCAAAGATCCAAAAAGTATTTTATAAATTGTACTCTCTTGGTATTTCAGCTTATTATCATGATTCATCAGTAGCCTTAATTGATTCTGACGGTAAATTAATAGACTTTAAAAAAGAAGAGTGGCTTTCCAGAGTAAAGGGTGACAAATCTTTTCCAAGAATCTCTATTGAAGAACTAATAAACAATTACAACTTATCAGATAAAAATTTATCATCAATAACGTTTTATGAAAAACCTGTTAGAGCCTGGATAACAGTGCTCAAACATTCTGTAAAAAATAATCCTATTTCAAATGATTTAACAAGAAATTATTTTAAAAATGCTTGGAATTCTTCTATGAGGGCACAAATGGATATTTCAAAATATTTTAATTTAAAAAAAATTTCATTATTATATTCCGATCATCACTTAAGTCATACATTAAGTGCAAATTTTTATTATAATAAGCTACCTTGTGTTTCAATCGTTGTTGATGGGTATGGAGATAAATATTGCACATCAATTCACCACGTAAAATCAAGAGATGAAATAATAAATGTTTGGTCTTCAGAGTATCCGCATTCTCTAGGTTTATTTTATACAGCAATTACCGACTTCTTAGGTTTTACAGTAAATGAGGGAGAGTATAAGGTAATGGGTTTAGCGTCTTTTGGTAAACCAGAATACTACGAAGAATTAAAAAAAACTGTATACTTTAAAAATGAAAAACTAATTATTGATACTAAGTTTTACGACTATGTAAGAAGAACTGACAAATCTTATTCAGATGATTTAGCAAAATTATTAAAAATAAATCCAAGAGAGTCAAATCTTCCACTAGAAATTGGTCAAGAAAATTTTGATATTTATGCAAACATTGCCTGTTCAGCTCAAAAGATATTAGAAGAAATTTTATTTGAAATATTTAAATTAGCTAATAAACGTACAAATGAAAAAATCTTTTTATTTTCGGGTGGCGTCGCAATGAATAGTTCAGCTGTTATGAAGTGTTCAAAACTTGATTTTATTCAAGAACTAAATATACCTCCATCACCAGGAGATTCTGGCGCAGCTATTGGAGCTGCTTTTTTTGGCCACTTAAAATCTAATAATTCAAATTCTAAAAATACAAAAGAGAATAATTTAACTGAAAACTTATTTCCTGGAAAATCGAACTCAGATGAGAGTTTTTATGATATTCCATTTGAAAAAGTATCAGATGCCGAAAATTCAATCAATGTAATATCTGATTTAATTTCAAAAAATGAAATTGTAGCAACGTGTTATGGTAACATTGAGACTGGCCCTAGAGCTCTTGGACAAAGGTCATTAATATGCAATGCGCATAATGAAAATTTAGTTAAAAAGCTTAGCACGGAAATTAAAAATAGAAGTTTATTTAGGCCAACAGCACCAACAGTTTTAAAAGAGCACGCTGAAAAATATTTTTTTTTAGAAAAATCACTAATGAATTGCTACTATCATATGGCCACAGTTGCCAAGCCAAAAGAAAATAAAGCTAATGAAATAAGCGGGGTTATTCATGCTGATAACACATCTAGAGTGCAAATTTGTACTGAAGATCAACTTTTAGGAAAAATATTAAAAAATTTAGAGGAAAAAAATATCTATCTCTTAGCAAATACATCTTTTAATATATCATCAGACCCAATGGTATATGATAAAGAAGATGCATATTTAGCAGTTGAAAGAATGGGTATTAATTTTCTTCTCACTGAAAATGGTTTATATAAAAAGAAATGAGATTTCTAAATTTAATTTTTCATCTTTTAAAAACAATCTATAGGGATACCTCTACAGTACAGTTTTTTATTTTTTTATTTTTATTTTTAATTTTAACTATTCTTGGAATAATCACTTTTATAAAAGTAGTTATACCATTTACTTATATTGCTTTATAGATTGTTCTGCTTTTTCTAAAATATAGTTAAAGCTTTTTTTGCTATTATGTAAATCATTTCCAAAAAAACTATCAATCATATTTAAATCTGAATTACCTTTATTTGCAAGTATCTCAAGAGCATCTATATGTGTAATAGAATTTTTATTAAGCTCATTTTTGATAAAATTATATCTCCAAGTTGGTTTATCTATAAAGTCTGCTTTTGAATTAAAAGTAATAACAATTAACTTCTGATTAAATTTTTTGGTTTCTTTTTTTATTTCATCAATGAAAAATCTAAAAAATTTTTTTTTGAACTGAATTTTACACTCACTTTGTCTTGGATCAAAATCATATTTAATTAGATCAATAAAATTTAAAACAAATCGATAAAGATAAAAATCATTTGATCTTTTAATTTTATTATTATTTTTTGGTAAATCTTTAATTATTAATTTCTCATTTTTATCTACAAACCTAACTTTAGAATAGTCACGTTTATTAAATAAAGATCTATCTAAATCTTCAAGCAAAAATCCAAAAATAACTACTTTATTACTATTTTGATTAGAAGTAAGTTTGTAAGAAAGATATATTTGATCCAGACCATAAGAATCAAGAGCATAGTTTTTATTAGATAAATTTTTTGTTTTCAATAAGGTCTTAAAATATTTGTGATTTATATATGAGCTTCCATATAGAGCAAGATCATGTTTGTTATTTTTAGAATTTATTTTATCCGTAAGATTATTTGGAATTTCCAATTCCTTTTTTTTGTAACTTAATATTGCATGCTCTTCTATACCCACACCAGATACACTTTTAGTGTCAGATAGATTCCAATATCTTTGATCGCAATAGGGATTATAATAAAGTATCGGTAATTTAAACCAGTTAAGACCTAATAAGAATGATGATTGAATTACAATTTCTATAGTTAAAATAAAAATTACTAACGTTGAGAAAATTTTTTTTAATATCAAAAACACTGTCAAGTATTATTTAATATATAAATAAAAGGTTTTAAAGCATTAAATTTTATAATCTGCATCAGAAAAAAAAATACAACTAATAAAAAAATTGCAATTACTATATACTCCTTATTATTAATAATGAATTGTAAAATATATTTCATTTTATATTTAATTTTTTGAGATTTTCTTTTGGATTTTATCTGAAAAATTATTTTTAATATATTCAAAATAAATATTTGATATTTTGTATGCCGTACTTTGTGCTGTGTGTGAAGAGTCTATGAAATGAAAATCTTCTTTTTTATTGTTAAAATTAATTTTATTGATTTTCATGCTTTCAATTTTTTCTTCAAAGGCTTTTAGAAATGTTAAATCTATTTTATTTATTTTTTTTGTTTCATCATAAGGTTGAATACCAATCAGTAATTCTGCACTAAAAGAATTAGCAATTTTTATAAATTTTACTATATTTTGTTCAAGAGCGTTTTCAAAAATTTCTTTATCACTTTCTTTAAACGTTACTTCTCTGGGTGTTTTCTCTTGAATATCATAAAGTTTATCGTACCAATTTGTTTGGCTAGGGTTATATATTAATCCAGTCTTTTTAAAATTTTCAGGAATGAATTTAAAGTACTTAGAGTCATTCCATCCAGTATGACTTATTATTAAACTTGGATTAACATGATATCCGATATGGACGACATTTTGAATCTCATTGGATATTGTGTGAGAATTCATACATAGATTATAAACTTTAATAATGTCTGTGTTGAAATGTTTATTTAATTGATCTGATAAAATTTCAGGAATAGAAACTTTATGAAAAAATCCAATACATTCAGACCCACCAGTTAAGATAATTGCAAAATTTTCATTATTTTTATTAAAGTCTAGAGGTAACTTGTTTCGAAAACCAAAATAGTCTCTATCCACATTAAATGAGCCAGTTGAGGTCGTAGAAATTCTACGACCCCCACTTATATCGATAAAAGGATGAAATTTTAAAACTTCTTTCTCAAAAGTTTCAATAAAGTAATTTTTTTCATTATTATCATTGTTAGATAATTTAATTTTAATGTTTGAATTTTCATTTGTTCTGAAAGAATCTATATTTCTAAGAATAACTAAAAAACCTTTATAAACTGCAGGAACGTAAAAACCATATTTTTTATTATTTAATTGAAAAGCATAATAGCCTAATAAAAATTCAAGCAGAAAAATGAGTACTATAAATTGGTAAAATATTTTTAAAGATTTTTTCATTGATTAATTATTTTAACTATAATAACAAAAGTAATAAAAAAGGACAGAAAAACATAAAAGAGGCCTTGTAGCTCAGTAGTAGAGCAGTACCCTGAAAAGGTATGTGTCGTTTGTGCGATTCAAACCAAGGCCACCACCAAACAACAATGGCTAAAACTA